>BNJT01002366.1_pt1 | contig 134260 bp, 159 predicted proteins | sample 8540491 | NCBI WGS metagenome assembly BNJT01 (sample SAMD00202455, study PRJDB9452) | human saliva metagenome | host: Homo sapiens | reverse complement strand
TGATTTTATTAAAAAAATATTGATAAAAAAATCACCCCAGTTTTTTTACTGAGGTGATATTAGAAGAATTATTGGTCCACTTGACTTGGATCTTTTTGTTCTTCTTTCTCTTCATTTTTTTAGTTTCAGTTGTTTCTTCTTCGGCTATTTCTTTTTACTGATTCACTTTCTTCAACAGTCTCTTTTTTTCAGCTAGTTCAGTTTTTAGTTTCAGCTTCAGCAGTTTCTTCTTTAATAGGTTCTGTGTTTTCTGCTGCTGTTTCAGCTTCGACATTAGCTGGTTTCGTAGCTTCTTCTTTTTGTTCTTTTTTCTCTGCTTCAGCTTCAGTTTTTTCAGCTGTAGTCTCTTCTTTTTTATGTTCTTGAGATTCTTTTTTGATTTCCTCAACTGCAGTTTTAACGGTAGTGCTCGTTACACGTCCGACTGTTTGAGCAAAATCTTTTCCTGATTCAGCTAATTCAGTAAATGACTCTTTTGTAATTTTACCACCTGACATTGCCAAGAGACCAGTTACTACAAGTGCAATGCTAGCAAGAAGAGCCAGAATCAAACCAAAGCCGATTGAAATGCCATATCCACCAAAGTTAGACATGTACTTATTTACATTAAAAAGATTAATTAGTGTGACGAGAGTTGCAATTGCACCCGAAACGATGACACCAATTGAGAACCCTTTAGACATTGCTTTATTCATATTATTCAAGCACGCAAGAACAATAGATACAATAGCTGCGATAATGACAAGCCACCCATCTCCTTGGTAACCATTCATACTATAGGACCCAAAAGCACCCGCATTTATACTAGCCCATGGCAAGAGAGAACCAAGGATTGCTACTCCAGCAGAAATGAGGATAAACAAACGATTTTTTTCCATTACTAAGTCTCCTTTTTTCAGTTTGATTTATTATACCATAAACTGAGGTACAAAGAAACCGTATATTTTAAGAATAGTGCATATAAAAGGCCAAGAAAATTCTTTCTTAGCCTTGGTGAATCTGCAGAGCATCTTTAAGCTCTTTGTATATTTGTTCATTTTCTTCTAGACTATAGGAATTGGCGCCACTGGCTAATGGATGTCCCCCTCCGTCGTGTTGTTTGGCAATTTCATTGATAGGAGTGATTTTACTGCGCATTCGCACACGGAAGTGACCATCAGCTTGTTCAACAAAGATAGCCCAAGCCTTAACGGTATCGATTCGACCTGGTGCCCCAACAATCGCTGCTGTTTCAGCATCGGTAATCTTATATTTTTCCAAGATGTTTTGAGTAAGCAGAACGCGTGCGGCTCCATTCTCATCAACTTCTAAATGATCATAGACAAATCCTTGCAGTTTTGCAATCTTGAAGCTCATGGTATCCATTTGACGAGACAACCCAGCAAAGTCAAAATCAACTTCTCGGAGCTGGCCAGCTATTCTAAAGGTACGGGCACTAGTTGACGGGTAGAGAAAACGCCCTGTGTCTCCGACAATTCCTGCATAGAGAAGTCGTGCCGCTTCACTAGACAAAGTTAGCTTACTTTCTTGAGCAAATAATGCAATCATCTCACTGGCGCTGCTTGAGCTTGTATCTACCCAAGATAGGTCACCATAGATATCATCATTTGGATGGTGATCGATTTTGATGGTGAAAGCAGCTTGTTCATAGCGTTTATCATCGATACGAGGACGATTTGCTGTATCACAAATAATAGCAAGAGCTCCTTGGTAGTCACTGTCTTGGACAGTATCCATTTCAGCCATCCAGGTTAGAGTTGGTTCGTTAAAACCGACTGCTTTGATGGTCTTTTCTGGAAAATGGTGTGTGAGAAGAGCTTTCAAGCCTACCTGACTCCCTATGGCATCGGGATCTGGTTTCATATGACGATGAATGATAATGGTATCGTATTCTTTGATTTTCTCTAAAATTTGCTGGCAAATTTCCATAAGTAACCTCAATTCTTTCTCATTTCATTGTAGCACAAGAATTTTTATTTTTAAAATGAAAAAGATATGATATAATGGAGAAAGATAAATTGAGGAGGACGATATGGCATTAGCAAAAATTGTATTTGCCAGTATGACCGGTAATACCGAAGAAATTGCAGATATTGTAGCAGATAAATTGCGTGACTTGGGCTTGGATGTCGATGTTGATGAATGTACGACTGTTGACGCTTCAGACTTCTTGGAAGCGGATATCGCAATTGTTGCGACTTATACTTATGGCGATGGAGAATTGCCAGATGAGATGATGGACTTCTACGAAGACCTAGCAGATCTCAACTTGAATGGTAAAATCTACGGAGTGGTCGGTTCAGGTGACACCTTCTACGACGAATTCTGTAAGGCTGTTGATGACTTTGATCGCGTTTTTGTAGCGACAGGAGCAGAAAAAGGTTCAGAGTGTGTTAAAGTTGATCTTTCTGCCGAAGAAGAAGACATCGAACGTTTGGAACAATTCGCAGAAGAATTGGCTGCAAAAGTAGGATAAGAATCAAACTGCGCTGACTGGAAGGAGTCAGTGCGTTTTTTATTAGTTATCTTGGGATTTCACTAGCCTATTTGGTGGCTTTTTGATACAATAATTCAAATAAAGGAGGAGACACTATGGATTTAAATAGTATTCGGCAAGAAATTGATCAAATAGACGACCAAATCGTCAAGCTCCTAGAAGAACGGATGCACTTAGTTGAAGGGGTTGTCGCTTATAAGAAAGCATCTGGTAAGCCAATCTTAGATACTAAGAGAGAAGAAGTTATTTTTGAAAAAGTCAGAAGTCGTGTAGAGGATAAGCGCTATCAGGAGACTATTGTCGCAACTTTTTCGGACATACTCAAACGTTCGCGTGATTATCAGGATCAAAACATCAAATGAAAAAAGAGCAATTCTATCCGCTAGGGATTTTTTTAGCTGCTATGTTGGGTGGCCTTGTCCGATATTTTGTATCTAGTCAGTTGCCAGCCAGTCCTGAATTTCCTTGGGGAACCCTCCTTGTCAACTATCTGGGGATTTTCTGCTTGGTCTATCTGGTAAAAGGCTATCTGGTCTATAAGGGAAGCAGTAAAGGTTTGGTTTTGGCGCTGAGTACAGGCTTTTGTGGTGGTTTAACAACCTTTTCTAGCCTGCTCTTGGATGCTGTGAAATTGCTTGATACCGGGCGTTATCTTAGTTTAGTCATGTATTTGCTTTTGAGTATCGGTGGAGGCTTGCTCTTGGCTTATTTTCTAGGGAGGAAGAAATGGTAATCATCTATCTTGCAATCGCCTGTAGCTTTGGAGCCCTAGTGCGCTATTTCTTTTCCCGATACAATCAAGTTTCAAAATTGCCCCTAGGAACTCTCATAGCCAATCTTCTCGGTTGTTTTTTGATTGGCTTATTCTACAACCATGTGGAGTCCAAGGAAGTCTATGCTATCCTAGCGACAGGTTTCTGTGGTGGGTTGACGACCTTTTCAACCTTGAATGATGAGCTGCAAAGACTACTTAGTGACAAGAAGGTATTTTATAGCTACTTAGTCTTAACCTACATAGGTGGTTTTCTAGCGATTTTTTTAGGAATTCTGCTATAAATTTCTTTACTTTTAGGTGGAAATTTGGTAAACTGTATCTTGTGTGTAATGGACGCACAAAAATACAGTTTATCCGCTGAGGAAGGTTCCTCAAGATTGACAAAGATAGGAGAATAAAATGAATCCATTAATCCAAAGCTTGACTGAAGGTCAACTTCGTACAGATATCCCATCATTCCGTCCTGGTGACACTGTTCGTGTACACGCGAAAGTTGTCGAAGGTAACCGTGAACGTATCCAGATTTTTGAAGGTGTTGTTATCGCACGTAAAGGTGCTGGCATCTCAGAAAACTACACAGTTCGTAAAATCTCTAACGGTGTAGGTGTTGAGCGTATCTTCCCAATCCACACTCCACGTGTTGAAAAGATCGAAGTTGTTCGTTACGGTAAAGTACGTCGTGCGAAATTGTACTACTTGCGTGCACTTCAAGGTAAGGCAGCTCGTATCAAAGAAATCCGTCGTTAATTCGACTAAAAACTCTGCTCACCCAGCAGGGTTTTTCTCTAGCTCCCTTAGTTCAATGGATATAACAACTCCCTCCTAAGGAGTAGTTGCTGGTTCGATTCCAGCAGGGGGCATTTTGGGAAGTGTAAAGAAAAACAAAGAATATTTAAAGTGTTAGTTTAAAGGTAATCATCACAATTTAGTTTTTAAGATAGGATAGTATTTTTTGGAATCTTTGACCAAAGTGTGACCAATATAGAATAAAGTGGATTAGGAAACTGGTCTATTTTATTTTGTATTTATTGAGAAAAAAAGTGGTTTGTTTTAATTCGACAAATATGCGCATAATGCATATAATAGTAAATGTAAGGAGGTAACAACGATATATGCCACTTACAGGTAAAGAAACGGTGAAACTAGCTCTTGAGAATGGATGGGTTGAAGTTCTTCAAAGAGGAAGTTGTCATCATTTTAAGAAAGAGGTTTTTTCTTATCTTGTCACGATTCCAGTTCATGAAAATGAAGATTTAGGATTGTAATTTTTACATTCTTAAGTCTTTTCATATCGGAGGTAGTAGAATGTTAAAAACGTATCCAGCTATTTTTCATAAAGAAGGAACAGGATATTGGGTAGAATTCCCAGAATTTGGCGGTGGTACAGAAGGAAAAAATATCGATGAAGCGATGAAAAATGCTCGTGAAATACTTGAAAATGTTTTAGCTTCTTATATCGATGAAGGGATGGCGCTACCTACTCCAAGTGATATTTTAAAGATTGAAGTTTTAGATGGTTTTGTATCAATGATTCAAATCGATCCTGCGCCTTTTGTGAGAAGTAACAAGGCATTAGGAAAAATGTGACTGTTCCTGAATGGCTAGTCCGTCTTGCTGATCGAGAAAAGAATTGAAAACATCGGACCAGAGTTCCTTAACCAGTCTTTTAATCCGGGCAATAAATTCTCCATTCCTTATTTCTGGGGTACCTTGGGAATTGTCTACAACGAAACCATGGTAGATGAGGCTCCTGAGCATTGGGATGACCTCTGGAAGCCAGAGTATAAGGATTCCATTATGCTCTTTGATGGGGCGCGTGAAGTACTGGGACTAGGGCTTAACTCGCTCGGTTACAGCCTCAACTCAAAGGATCCTCAGCAGTTGGAAGAGACAGTGGATAAGCTCTACAAACTGACTCCAAATATCAAGGCCATTGTGGCGGACGAGATGAAAGGTTACATGATTCAGAACAATGCTGCTATCGGGGTGACCTTCTCAGGGGAAGCCAGCCAGATGTTGGAGAAAAATCCTAACCTCAAGTATGTCGTCCCGACTGAGGCCAGCAACCTCTGGTTTGATAACATAGTCATCCCAAAAACCGTGAAAAACCAAGATGCAGCTTATGCTTTTATCAACTTTATGTTGAAACCCGAAAATGCTCTGAAAAATGCGGAGTATGTGGGCTATGCAACACCAAATCTATCAGCTAAAGAAATGCTCCCAGAGGAGACCAAGGAAGACAAATCCTTCTATCCAGACGCTGATACTATGAAACACCTAGAAGTTTATGAAAAATTTGACCATAAATGGACAGGAAAATACAGCGACCTCTTCCTCCAGTTTAAAATGTATCGGAAGTAGGAGATAAACGTAAGAAAACGAATCAGTCAAGCTGGTTCGTTTTTTTATATTAAAAAAATTTATATTTAGGCTTGACAAAAGAAATTTTAATGATAAAATAGTATCCTTTATACATTTAGGAGGAATAAAAAAAGGTATGTGATTTATTTGGTATTCAGAAATGAAAACTCTTACAAAATATGGTATACTAATAGTAGTTTCCAATAGGTTATATCTAGTGCTTGTTATAGGTTTACATACAAGATATGGGGTATAGATACCTATCTACCTCGAGAGGGGACGGAAACCCTACGATGTTTATTTTGTGTGGTGTCAGGTTAATGATGTATAGATACCTATCTACCTCGGGAGGGGCCGGAATTGGGACAAGGTACACGGCTTTAGTTGCTTTCTTTTGCTTGTATAGATACCTATCTACCTCGCGAGAGGCAGGAAACTCATAAGCGTACTTGTACGCACCACCAATCGAACGATCTGTATAGCTCCCAATATACCTCCGCGAGGGGCCGGAAACTTTTAGGCACGTAAGTACGACAAAAAAGGCTCCCATCAGTATAGATACCTATCTACCTCGAGAGGGGCCGGAAACTTTTGGCCAAAATAATAAAATGAACACAGAGTATAGCCCCCTATCAACCTCGCGAGGGGCCGGAAACATGTCAGATTCACTACTACCGATAATGCGCTCATAGAGGTTTGGTATAGCTACCTATCTACCTCGAGAGGGGCCGGAAACAAGCACATACACCACTTTCATATTTCTTCTTTCTTTCGTATAGATACCTATCTACCTCGGGAGGGGCCGGAAGCACCACAGAATCAGTACCTACTTTCTTGTAAATTTTTCTCGTATAGATACCTATCTACCTCAAGAGGGGCCGGAAACTAATCACCATACATGTTTTCGATAGGGGTACCAGTAATAGATACCTGTCTACCTCGAGAGGGGCCGGAAACTCTCCTCTAAGATGTCCGATAATGAACACTCGCTCTCGGTTTAGCCACCTATCTACCTCGCGAGGGGCCGGAAATGCTAATAGTTGTTTCTTGTTCATTGTGATTTTTCCTTTTGTATAGGCACCTATCTACCTCGCGAGGGGCCGGAAACCGTGTAATTCTTTCTGAAGTTGTTTGATTTTTTTGATTGGTATAGATACCTACCTACCTCGCGAGGGGCCGGAAATGGATAAGAGCCATCAGACTCCTCCCACCACCATCTGTATAGATACCTATCTACCTCGTGAGGGGACAGTTTCATAAGGGAAAAGGATTCCAAAAGTAAAATAAAAAAGCGCTCATGAGAAACCAAAAGCGCAATTGTATCAATAAAGGAGGCATATGAAACGCATCGAACTATCATTTAAGCGGATTGACCAATCACCGAGCGACCTATCGACAAAATTCCAAGGTTTTCTCATGGAAAAGCTAGAACCAGACTATGTGACTTGGTTACATGAACAGGAGACCAACCCCTATTCACTAAAAATCATCCATCAAAAGGACAAGACCCTATGGTCCCTTCATCTCCTGACGGATGAGGCTGTCAAGCAGATTTTGTCTGTTCTATTGGAGCTCAAGAAAGTAGAGCTTCATGATTTACCGACTCTCATGGTAGAGTCTGTGTCCATGCAAGATCTCAGTTCGGAGCAACTCTTTGAGTTTTTTAATGAAAACCAAGATCGGTCACTCTACACCATTCATTTTCAAACTCCTACAGGATTTCGCTCCCAGGGAGAGTACGTACTCTTTCCGACCATGCGCCTCATCTTTCAGAGTCTGATGATGAAGTATGCACGTCTGGTCGAGAATCGTCAGGACATCGAAGAGGAAACTCTGGACTACTTGGTCAAGCACAGTAGGACTACCAGTTACCGATTGGAGTCCAGCTATTTTAAAGTCCATGGCAAAAAAATCCCTGGATTTAGGGGAAGGTTGACCTTTAAGATTACAGGTCCAAATACCTTGAAAGCATATGCCAATATGCTTCTAAAATTTGGGGAGTACTCAGGTCTCGGTATGAAAACTAGCTTAGGGATGGGAGGTTTAGAACTTGAAGAAAGAAAAAATTGATTTAGTTTATGGATCGCTTTTGCACGCTATCGGCAAGGTGATTCAAGGTTCCAGGTATGATGAGAAAGACCTAGGTACCATTGGGTCCGAATGGTTTAGACGCTTTTCGGATAATGAAAAAATAGCCCAGCAGATAGCCAAGGCGACTTCTAGTGATTTGCCGACGGACTTAGCTCCTGATAGTTTGGTCTATATCACGTCAGCTGCCGCAAAGATTGCTTCAGGCCTAAAAGGAGCAGCAGATACTCATGGAGGTAAAGAAGATTTCCTAAGCAAACAATCGGATATCTTCAATGTATTTTCAGATAGCCCTAGTCAGCATTATCTTGATGCGCGTCCATTAGAGCTTGACGGGGAGCCAAACTATGCCAAGGAATCTAGTGAGCCGTCTGACAAGTCAGACTATGACTTGATAGTAGCTTCCTTAGAAAAAGAGTTTGAGAGATTTGACTTTAGCCAATCTGAGATAGATGCCCTTTTGAATCTCCTTGAGTCTACTCTTTCCTATGTACCTGTTTCGACAAGAACCAAGGGATTATCAGATATTTCTCTAGCAACCTACAGTCGTCTGACAGCTGGCTTTGCCCTAGCTATAGAGGACTATTTAGCAGACAAGAATTGCCGTGACTATGAGAAGGTACTGGGACAGGATTTAGAAGCTTTTTATAGCGAAAAAGCCTTTTTATTAGCAAGTTTTGACCTGTCAGGGATTCAGGATTTTATCTACAATATCGCAACAGCTGGTGCAGCTAAGCAACTAAAAGCACGTTCCTTGTATCTAGATTTTATGGGGGAACATATCGCTGACAGCTTACTGGAGAAGTTAGAGCTTACGAGGGCTAATCTTCTCTACGTCGGTGGAGGGCACGCCTACTTTATCCTTCCAAACACCGAAAAAACTAGAGAAACCTTGGCTAGCTTGAAGCAGAATTCAATCAGTTTTTGGTCAAGCATTTCCAGACAGGTTTGTTCGTAGCATTTGGTTGGAGTCCGTTTTCTGCCAATGATATGACAACGACACTGGCCGACTATCGAAAAGTCTATCAAACAACCAGTCGGATGATTTCCCAAAAGAAAATTTCTCGTTACGATGCCAAAACTCTACTTGAACTCAACCAAGGAGGAAAAAGCTCCCAGAAAGAATGTGCAATTTGTCACTCAGTCGAAAAGCTTACCAAGTATAAAGATCAAGAGGTCTGCCATATCTGTGCAGGGATGTATCGCTTTGCCAAGGAAATACAAGAAAACTACTATATTGTGACAAAAGAAAAAGGACTGCCGATAGGTCCGGGAGCCTATATTAGTGGTATTTCAAAATCCAACCTTGCCAATGAAGAGTGGGACCGTGTTTATGTAAAGAATAGCTATAGTACAGATATCCTAAAAGCAACCCATGTCTTTGTCGGAGATTACAAATATGCTGAGATTGACCAGTATGCCCAACTATCTCAGGATAGTGAAACTGGACAAGGGATCAAGCGATTAGCAGTTGTTCGACTAGATGTGGATGATCTAGGAGCAGCCTTTATGGCTGGGTTCTCTTATCAAGATAGTGGCAAGTATAATACTCTGGCACGGTCAGCGACCTTCTCTAGAAGTATGAGTCTCTTCTTTAAGGTCTATATCAACCAGTTTGCAAGAGAGAAAAAACTATCGATCATTTATGCCGGTGGAGATGATGTATTTGCTATCGGTTCTTGGCAGGATATTATTGAGTTTACTATTTGTCTCCGACAAAACTTTATCAAGTGGACAAATGGTAAATTAACCCTATCAGCAGGGATCGGTCTCTTTCCAGATAAAACTCCAGTTAGCCTCATGGCTGAAGAAACTGGTAAGTTAGAAGGGGCAGCAAAGGATAACGATAAGGATAGTATTTCCCTTTTTGAAAAAGCCTATACCTTGAAGTTCGACCAATTTATTGACAATGTTTATAATGGGAAACTTAAGAGTATTCGTTACTACTTTAATATTCAAGATGAGCGCGGAAAGAGTTTTGTATACAGACTGATTGAGCTCCTTCGCAACTACGATCGTATGAATATTGCTCGATTAGCCTATTATTTGACCCGCTTAGAAGATCAAACTTCTAAGGATAAAAAAGAAGAGTTTAAAGAGTTTAAAGATTTATTCTTTTCTTGGTATACAGGTAGCGATAATGAACGTAAGGAAGCAGAGATAGCTTTACTTCTATATATTTATGAGATTAGAAAGGATTCATAGATGGCAATTTTAACAGATGATAATTACGTAGATAAGGCAGAGAATGTTATTAAATCTTTAAATCATACTAAAGATCATAGAAATAATAAAATTAAATTTTTTTAACAACTACAAAAAAATTCGAAATCTACTAAATTTAACTAGTAATCTTTTTGATGAAAAGTAAGGTCAGATCGTATAAGGAATTGGCTGATAAAATTGCTTATTTGAGAGTGCAGTTTGTTTATCAATCGGGCCGAGAAACTGCGGTTAAAGACTTGGTGAAAAAGGCTGAGATTCTAGACATTCTAAAAGAAATAAACAATAAGGAAAGTCTCCAACGTTTTTGCCGCTATATGGAAGCACTAGTAGCTTATTTCAGATTTTATGGAGGAAAAGATTAATGGCATTTGCAAAAATTCAAGTAACAGGACAAATTCGTCTAGAGACAGGACTTCATATTGGGACAAGCAATGCTTTTGCGGCGATTGGTGCTACGGACTCACCTGTGATTAAAGATCCAATTACAAACTTACCCATTATTCCAGGATCTAGTATCAAAGGGAAAATGCGTACCCTTTTGGCAAGAGTATATAATACTAAATTAGCAGAAAAACCAGGAGAAGATGGGGAAATTATTAGTCGTCTCTTTGGGAATAGTTCAGACAAAAACTATAAAGTAGGAAGACTCATCTTTAGAGATGCCTTTCTAACTAACAAAAAAGATTTAGATTCACGAGCTGTCAAAGGTTATACTGAAGTTAAGTTTGAAAATACTATTGACCGTATCACTGCTGAAGCAAATCCAAGACAGATTGAACGTGCTATCCGAGACAGTATTTTTGGATTTGAGTTGATCTATGAGGTGACAGACAAGAGTCAAGCTCAAGTAGAAGAAGACTTCAAAGTAATTCTTGATGGATTAAAGCTGTTGGAACTTGATTATTTAGGGGGTTCAGGTTCTCGTGGTTATGGTAAAGTTGTTTTTGAGAATCTTAAAGCAAATACAGTTTTCGGAAACTATGATGTTAGTAGATTGAATGAACTTTTAACTACGGAGGTCTAGTATGACCTACAAGATGTATATTATGAACTTCCATACTGCTCACTTTGGATCAGGTACTCTGGATAGTTCTAAAATGACTTTTGCAGCTGACCGATTGTTTTCAGCCTTAGTTATAGAAGCAAAAAAAATGGGCAAAATGGAGGAATTTGTATCATTAGCAGGTCTAGATGGATTCGTTTTGTCAGATGCATTTCCTTATCAGTCAGGCCCATTTTTACCTAAGCCGATAGGATTTCCAACGTTTGACCAGCCAGACTTAACAACGGATGTTAAAGAAGTAAGACGTCAAGCGAAAATGGCGAAGAAACTTCAATTTATCCCTTTAGATAAATTTGATTCTTATGTAAATGGAACGCTTTTTAAAGACGCAGAACATGCAGTAACAAACATCGTCACTAAAAACCAACCTCATGTAGATGGGGCTCTTTATCAAGTTTCTACAGTTAGATATAGAGATGACTCTTCTCTTTACGTGATTGCTAACGAGTCTGAGCTCTTGAATGAACTCATGGCAAGCTTGCAGTATACAGGAATTGGTGGGAAACGCTCCAGTGGTTATGGACAATTTGATTTGACTATTTTAGATTTACCAGATAGCTTCAAAAATCGTCTCACCAAGGTCCATCAAGGACCTGTCATGACCTTGACGACTTCTCTACCAGTCGAAAAGGAACTTGAATATGCTATGGAGACTGGTTCCTATTTACTAAGTAAATCAAGTGGTTTTGCTTTTAGTACAGAAACTAATGAAAATTACCGTAAGCAGGATTTATATAAGTTTGCTTCTGGATCTACTTTCTCTGAAACCTTTACAGGACAGATTGTAGATGTAAGACCTCTTGATTTCCTACATGAAGTATTAAGCTATGCTAAACCATTATTTTTCAAGATGGAGGGAGAAAGATGAAAACAGAGTATAGAACCTTTCAATTTACCCTCCTAGCCATGGCTCCTATCCATACTGGCAGTGGTGATAAGTACACATCTCGTGAATTTATCTATGAAGATGGGTACTTTTATTTCCCTGATATGGGTAAGTTTTATAATCGAATGGTGGAGAAAGGTTATGATCAGAAGTTTGAGCGCTTTTTACAAGAGAGAAAGGCAAGTGCCAGTAATAATCGTTTGATTTCCTTTTTAGAGGATAACCGTATTTCTGACCGTGATTTTGGTGGTTATAGGATTAAAGAGACTGGTTTTGAAACCGAAAAGAACAACATTGATTCCAAGTTAGGTACTATTAATGAAGTATCAAAGTTTATGAGAGACTCTTATGGTAATCCTTATATACCTGGTAGTTCGTTAAAGGGAGCCATTCGAACTATTTTGATGAATACCAATCCTGACTGGAATAATGAAAATGTTGTGAAAGATAAAAAGGAAAACAAATCTTTGATTCCTTGGGGAGCAAAAAAAGGTCAGAATTATGATGACTTGTTTAATACTATTCGTGTTAGTGATAGCAAACCATTTAGAAATGACAGTCTTATTTTAGTTCAAAAATGGGATCATAAAGCCACCACCCCTCTTGTCAAGCCTCTTCCTTTATATAGGGAAGCTTTAACTCCTGGCAAAATAATTAATTTTAAAATTACCACAACTACAAAGGAGGCGGGGGAATTAATTGAGAAACTTGGTGAGAAAGCATTTGAATTTTATAATGACTATAAGATTTTTTTCCTCAAAGATTTTCCTGAAAATAAAATTCAGCCAAATATTCAATATCCTATATACTTGGGTGCTGGTAGTGGAGCTTGGACAAAAAAACAATTTTTTTAAACAAGCAAAAGATATTTTACAAGAACGTTATGAGAATAGCAGAACCACTAGGATGGTTGAAAAGGGAGTCTTGAAATTAACAAAAGCGCCAATGAAAAGTGTTAAAACAACACAAGCAACTCGTAAACTGATAATGAATAATGAATCCTTCTATGAAATGGGCAAGGCGAACTTTATGATTAAGGAGATTACTAAATGAAGGTTTTGATTTCAGCAGTGGGTGATACAGATCCAATCCGTAATTTTCACGATGGAGCTTTAGTACATATTGCGAGAAAATATCGTCCAGAAAAGATTATTATTGTTTTTTCAGAGAGAACAATTAGTAAGAAAGATGATATTGAGAAAGTAATTCACTCTATCGATTCTGAATACCTCCCAGAAATTGTATGTCATGAACCAATTATCTTGAATGAAGATGTATTTGTTTTTGATACTATGTATGATCAATTTGATGCTATTATACAAGAGTATTATACAAAAGACGATGATTTTATTCTTAATCTTTCAAGTGCAACTCCTCAAGTAAAATCAGCTTTGTTTGTAATTAATAGACTTAGTGAAATCAATGTCAAGGCAGTACAAGTTTCAAGTCCTGAAAATGATTCAAATGCAGGAGTTGGACATGATGATTCAGAAGATATTGACGCACTAATTGATACGAACTTAGATAACAAACAGGACTATATCGACCGAACCATTGAAGATACTTCAGAGAAGTTTAAACAAGGCTTAATGAAGAAAACTTTACGTGATTTTATTACGAAATATGATTACAAAGCAAGTTTAGAGGTTGCTAATCAATTATCAGACTTTCCTGGATTGAAAGATTGTCGCAAAAAGTTGCAAGATATTGTGGATTCATTAGACAGGCAAGCTGTACCTCAAGTCCTCCAAAAGAAAAAATGGAGCGAAGAACAGAAAAAAGTATTAAATGCTTATTTGACTATTGATTTGCAAAAAGAACGTGGTAATTTTAGTGAAGGTCTGATTAGAATTAAAAACCTCACAGAGTTTATCTTAGAAGACTATATCGAAAATCGTTATCCAGGATTTTTGGATAATTACGTGAGTGAATCAGAGAAATATTATCTCGGGATTTGGGATTATAGTAAGATCTTAAAAGAAAAACATGAGTGGAATCAATATAAAAAAATCAAACCGATTATTAACATGAATTCAACTCGAAATACTGTAGCTCACAAATTGGATCCATTAGATTCTGCGGAATTAAAACAGTTAGGTCCTGTTCTAAAAACTCTAAAAGGGCTAATCAAGGAACAGTATCAACTCACTGAGAAGGATTTTAATTTTTACAATGATTTTAATAAGGAATTATTAGAATTACTGAAATAATGAGAGGTAGAATATCTTGGAAATTTTAATTTCAGCAGTTGGAACGACAGATCCGATAAGTTATAATCGAGATGCAGCTTTATTACATATTGCTCGAACTTACAGACCCGAACAGATTGTTTTGGTTTATAGTGAAGAAATGTTAGTAAAAAATGATCTAGTTGAGAAAGCATTATGTTCAATAGAGGGTTATCATCCTAAAGTGGTTATTGAATCAATCATATTGAAAAATGATGAAGTCTATCTATTTGATAAAATGTATGAAGTGATGGGACAGATTATCGAAAAATACTCTGGAACAGATCATCAATTAATCTTAAATCTATCCTCAGGGACACCTCAGATTATTTCTGCTTTGTTTGCCTTAAATCGAATTAATGACTATAATACGCAGGCCATACAGGTTGCAACACCTAACAAATCAGCAAATAGGAAGTATGTACCACTTTCAAGTGAAGATGAACAGAGGCTTTTTGACGAGAACGAGGATAACCAAAAGGATTACGAAGATCGTACAATCAAAGATGAAGCTGAAAAATTTAACCAGTCTCTTATCAAGCGCCACTTAAGAAATTTAATCTCTTCTTATGATTATCTTGCTGCGGAAGAATTAGTTACTAGAAAAGAATACAATAAATTACTTTCTAAAAAGAAATTAGCTCGTTTAAGATACATATTAAATGATTTTGTAAAAGTATTTAAAACTCAAGCGATTTTAAAAAATATTCAGGGATATTCACTTACAGAAGTTGAGAAAAAAGCTCTTAATTACTTTTTAATGATTGAAGTTTTGAAAGAAAGAGGGCAGGTTGCTGATGTCTTAATCAAATCAAAGTCTTATGTTGAATTTATCATCGAAGAAAAGATAAAGAAAGATTATCCAGATTTGATCAAATATGATGGAACTTTTCCAAAAGTTAAATGAAGAATACAAGGATTTTGAAGCTATATTAGATTTCATTGATCTAGAATTTAAGAAAGCCAAGGGTATAAAAAGATGAGAAGGAAAGAATCTATTCCCCTCAGTCAACCTTAAATCTCTTGTCATATGAAAAATATTCTATCTTATTATCAAGTTTCTCCTGAATTACTTAAGTCCATAAAGCTAATAAATAGCTTAAATGGTGAGAGAAATAAGGTGGCACATGGCTTGTCAGAGATTAATAGTAAACTAGTCAATTCTAGAAAATTGCAACAGACAATAGATACCTTACGCTTTATTTTACAAAATACATTTGAAATTGATGATAGCTATTTTACTTGTTATCGGACATTGAATCATGAAATGTTAGATCTACTTCGTTAGTAATTATGTGCGTTTAAAATATCTTAATTGTAAGTAGCTTATCTCGTTTGTGTGTTTACATAGCTAATTTCACAGTTGACGCAAACTTAAAAAAACGATATAATACTAGAGTTGAGAATTGATTTTCTCTCCATCTTAGTTCAGAGAATTGGCGGTGCTGCGAGCCATCTAAGGTAGGAAATCATGCTACTCAATCATACAATTGCATAAGAATAAGAGAATGACAAGTTCATTGAATGAAGGTGGTACCGCGGTTTTTCGCCCTTCGTGATATGAGCTTGTCTTTTGATTTTTGGAGGTGTTTATGAAGACATTTCTCGTGAAACAAAAGTTTCGTCTTGGAGGCGAACGCTTTGATATCAAGGATGATAGAGGAGTAGTGAACTATCAGGTGGAGGGATCTTTTTTCCAAATTCCTAAAACCTTTACCATCTATGACGCCTATGGTGAGCAAGTCAGTGAAATCAGCAAAGAATTTTTCACTTTGCTTCCTCGCTTTAACATTCAGTTACGGGACGGTTCAAATTTCGTCATTCGTAAGAAGTTGACCTTCTGGCGAGATAGGTATGAATTTGATGATTTAGGCCTTCGTATCGAGGGCAATATCTGGGATTTGAATTTCAAATTGCTGGATGACCGAGATCAACTTGTCGCCGAGATTAGGAAAGAAATTTTCCATTTGACCTCAACTTACACCGTAACCGTCTATGAAGACTCTTATGCAGATCTGGTCATTTCCCTCTGTGTCGCGATTGACTATGTGGAGATGCTAGAAAGCCAATCAAATTAAACAAGTGAAATAAGGAGACAATATGAAACAACTATCTAGTGCACAAGTACGCCAAATGTGGCTGGATTTCTGGGCAAGCAAAGGCCACTCTGTAGAACCATCAGTTAGCTTGGTTCCTGTAAACGACCCAACCCTGCTCTGGATTAACTCTGGGGTAGCAACTCTTAAGAAATACTTTGACGGGACCATTATCCCTGAGAATCCTCGGATTACCAATGCGCAAAAAGCCATCCGTACCAACGATATCGAAAACGTAGGTAAGACTGCCCGTCACCATACCATGTTTGAAATGTTGGGAAACTTCTCTATCGGTGATTACTTCCGAGATGAGGCTATCACTTGGGCTTATGAACTCTTGACAAGCCCTGAGTGGTTTGACTTCCCAGCTGAAAAACTCTACATGACTTACTATCCAGACGATAAAGATTCTTACAACCGCTGGATTGAAGTGGGAGTGGATCCAAGTCACTTGATTCCAATCGAAGACAACTTCTGGGAAATCGGTGCGGGACCTTCTGGACCTGATACAGAGATCTTCTTTGACCGTGGAGAAGCATTTGATCCAGAAAATATCGGTATACGCCTGCTTGCAGAAGATATAGAAAACGACCGTTACATCGAAATCTGGAATATCGTTTTGTCACAATTCAACGCAGATCCAGCTGTACCTCGTAGCGAGTACAAGGAATTGCCACACAAGAACATTGATACGGGCGCTGGTTTGGAGCGTTTGGTAGCCGTTATCCAAGGTGCTAAGACAAACTTTGAAACAGACCTCTTCATGCCGATCATTCGTGAAGTTGAGAAGTTGTCTGGCAAGGTTTATGACCAAGATGGCGACAACATGAGCTTCAAGGTCATCGCAGACCACATCCGTTCATTGTCATTTGCGATTGGGGATGGTGCCCTTCCAGGAAATGAAGGTCGTGGGTACGTCCTTCGCCGTCTGCTTCGTCGTGCTTCTATGCATGGTCAAAAATTGGGTATCAACGAGCCTTTCCTTTACAAACTCGTTCCAACTGTTGGTAAAATCATGGAAAGCTACTACCCAGAAGTGCTTGAAAAACGTGACTTTATTGAAAAAATCGTTAAGAGCGAAGAAGAGTCATTTGCCCGTACCCTTCATTCAGGTCAACACTTTGCCCAAGGCATCGTAGCAGACTTGAAAGCGAAAGGTCAAAGCGTCATCGCTGGACAAGATGTCTTCAAACTCTACGACACTTATGGATTCCCAGTTGAATTGACAGAAGAAATCGCCGAAGAAGCTGGTATGACTGTAGACCGTGAAGGTTTTGAAGCAGCCATGAAAGAACAGCAAGAGCGTGCGCGTGCGTCAGCTGTCAAGGGTGGTTCAATGGGTATGCAGAATGAAACCCTTCAAAACATCACTGTTGAGAGCGTCTTTAACTATGAAGCATCACAATTGTCTTCTAAATTGGTGGCCATCGTAGCGGACAATGCAAAAGTAGAAACTGTCTCTGAAGGAACTGCCTCTCTCATCTTTGCTGAGACTCCGTTCTACGCTGAAATGGGTGGACAGGTTGCAGACCATGGTAAAATCTTGGACGCTGCTGGAAACATCGTGGCTACGGTGACAGATGTTCAAAAAGCGCCAAATGGCCAACCGCTACATACAGTTGAAGTCCATGCTCCGCTTGCTTTGAACCAAGAATACACACTTAGCATCGACACCAATCGTCGTCTTCGTGTCATGAAAAACCACACGGCAACTCACTTGCTCCACGCAGCGCTTCACAATATCCTTGGAAGCCACGCAATGCAAGCAGGTTCACTTAACGAAGTCGAATTCCTTCGCTTTGACTTTACGCACTTCCAAGCGGTGACAGCAGAGGAACTCCGTGCCATTGAACAAGAAGTCAATGAGAAAATCTGGGAAGCAATCGCAGTGGAAACTGTTGAGACTGATATTGAGACAGCTAAAGAAATGGGAGCCATGGCCCTTTTTGGCGAGAAGTATGGTAAGGAAGTTCGTGTTGTGACGATTGGCGATTACTCTGTTGAACTCTGTGGTGGTACCCACGTTGGCAACACTTCTGAGATTGGCCTCTTCAAGATTGTCAAAGAAGAAGGGATCGGATCAGGAACTCGCCGTATCTTGGCCGTGACTGGTAAGGAAGCATTTGAAGCCTACCGTGAGCAAGAAGACGCTCTGAAAGCAGTCGCAGCGACTTTGAAAGCACCTCAACTCAAGGAAGTACCTCATAAAGTAGAAGGCCTTCAAGAGCAACTCCGTCAATTGCAAAAAGAAAATGCAGAATTGAAGGAAAAAGCAGCAGCAGCAGCGGCAGGCGATGTCTTCAAGAATGTTCAAGAAGTAAAGGGCCACCGTTACATTGCGAGCCAAGTATCTGTATCAGATGCAGGTGCCCTTCGTACCTTTGCAGATAACTGGAAACAAAAAGACTACTCTGACGTGCTAGTCCTAGTTGCAGCTATCGGTGACAAGGTAAATGTTCTTGTAGCAAGTAAGAGCAAAGATATCCACGCAGGTAATTTGGTTAAAGAATTGGCTCCGATCGTTGATGGACGTGGTGGTGGAAAACCAGACATGGCCATGGCAGGAGGAAGCAACCAAGCTAAGATTCAGGAATTGCTGGATGCAGTAGCAGGTAAATTGTAAGAAAAAATGAATCCCGGCCAACTATTGTTGGTAAATAAGAAATCATACTCTGAAGAGAGCCGTACTGGTTCTCTTCTTTTTGATATCCAGTGACTATTCTAACTTTAAAGTTGTCAAAAAAATACAAAAAATAAAAACATTTTGCTTAATTATCTTGGATAGGGATTTTATTGTAGGGACTAAACATGTTCCTTTTTAATGCCCTTCACTTGGTCTTTCTCTGTTTGGAATATCATAGGAAAAGATTGGTTACATTTGTCACTCCATAGTCCGTTCCCTCCTCCCAAGATATGCAAACGGCAGTTAAAACAGAGCTTTAGATTCATGTTGGTTAAGAATGCAGTTGGAACCGGTGACAGGTAAAACTTTTTCTCGACAGCAGTCGTATGGGGCATCTTTATCGGTCGTTGAGTGAATTTAGGAAGACCTATTTTAACCAAGTAGTCAATACTGTGGGGACATTTTGGAGCAGGATAATTCAGTCTAGCGCTGTCTCGCTTGCGACTTTTAGTTTATAGATAGTATAGGATAGAAAATTTGTTGTTTTTAGTCTAGTTATAAGAAACAGTATGATAAATCTTAATCTTCTCCACTTTCCAACTTAAAATGAGGAGTTTGGTTAAAGAATAGGAATTTTTAATAATCGTTGGTTTTACATTCTGGGAACATTCTTGTTGGTATTGAAAAATTGAGAGAATATATGATTTTTGTGGAGATTTTTCGATACCAGAAAATCAAGAAAAAGAGCAGTTGAGATGAGACTGCTCTTTCTTGTATTTATGTTAACTAGTTAATGTCTTTAGACAAGTTCATCAATCGAAGTGTGATCTTTATCGAGTCCTTCGGCAACTGGTAGGCTAGTTAAGTAACCTTGATAAGTGGTCACACCTTGACGCAAGCCTTGATCTTCAGTGATTGCCTTCTTAAAGCCTTTTCCAGCCAAGGCTTCGATGTAAGGAAGGGTGACATTGGTCAGGGCGATGGTAGAAGTACGAGCTACGGCACCAGGGATGTTGGCAACAGCATAGTGGAGTACACCGTGTTTTTCATAGACGGGTTCATCGTGCGTTGTCACACGATCTGCTGTTGCGATAACACCGCCTTGGTCAACGGCAACGTCAACGATGACAGATCCTGGACGCATTTGTTTGACCATCTCATCTGTCACTAATTTCGGAGCCTTGGCACCAGGGATGAGAACTGCTCCAATTACTACATCAGCATCTTTCACGCTTGCTTCGATATTGAATGAATTGGACATAAGAGTTTGGATTTGGTTTCCGAAAACATCTTCTAGGACTGAAAGACGTTTAGCACTAATATCTAAAATAGTTACTTGAGCACCAAGTCCAAGAGCGATGCGGGCAGCATGTGTACCGACAACCCCTCCACCGATGATGGTTACTTTTCCTTTTGGAACACCCGGTACACCACCAAGTAGGACACCAGAGCCACCAGCTTGCTTGGTAAGGAAATGAGCCCCGATTTGAACCGCCATACGACCAGCAACCTCACTCATAGGAACGAGGAGTGGCAGATGTCCTTGGCTGTCACGGACAGTTTCATAGGCAATTCCTGTTGTTTTTGCTGCTAACATAGCATCTGCCAATTCTGGAGCAGCAGCCATGTGCAAGTAGGTGAAGAGGAGCAGGTCGTCGCGCAAGTAGCCATATTCAGAAGCTAGCGGTTCTTTTACTTTCACGACTAACTCTGCTGCCCAAGCCTCATCAGCAGTAGCGACAATCTCAGCACCTTGCTTTTGATAGTCAGCATCAGTAAAGCCTGAACCGAGTCCAGCGTTTGTCTCGATAAGGACGCGATGACCACGGCTAACTAGGCTATAGACACCAGCAGGTGTCAAGGCAACGCGATTTTCATTATTTTTAATTTCTTTTGGAATTCCGATTAACATAAGGCTTACTCCATTTTCTAAATTCGGGTTTTTAAAATCAAACATCACAGAGAAACCCGATTATCGTGATGTTTTTATTTTATATAAAACTGTTTCAAAAATCAAGAAAAACTTTTGCTTTGATGAGCTTTTTTTGCTAAGCTAGTAGAAAAATACTTGTAAAGAGAGGGGGGTTGTATGGAATCAATCTTTTTAAAACTAGCCAGTATCCAATAGTGGAGAAATAGCGTTTATTGATCAGATTTCTAACCTTGGATGATACGGAAGCAATGTTTGAGTATGTATCAGATAAGAAAAATAGGAGATTCTCTTGGACAAAAATCAAATTATAAAGTTAAAGGACGTTGAATTTGTAGGAATTGGTAATTTTGAAGGGGAAACAGTTTTTTTTGATAAGAAAACAGACAAGATGTTCTTAGGTCATTCTAAAAGAAAATTTAAAGTGTCTCCTGTCGCTTTCTCGACAGGAGCAGCACTTATCTTTTATGTGATTGTAAGAGAAATAACAAAAGTTCAGGTGTTCAGTGGGTTTTGGCCCTTGATTTTTGGTTTTTTTCTAATGATCGTTGTCTCAAAACTTCTCTACAGACCAGCTTTGAATGAAGAATTAATTATTAGTCCTTTTGTACTTTCAAACATTGATATGATAACTTTTCTTAAAAACGAGAAGAAAAATATAGTTAAGAGCCATCTAATTATATTATTGGCATTTCTTCCTCCAGTGCTTTTTTTCTATAGTTTATTTATTGACTTCTAATTTTTTTGTTTTTTTAGCCACTTTATTTTTTTATGTTCCCCCTATTGTTATTAAACACGAAACCAATACAGAGATTTAAAGTGGTTCATATGTTAGACAAAAAAATATTCCACTAAGGAAAATGATATATGAAAAAAATATTTAAAAAAATATGGTTCCGATAGGAACAATTGACAAAAAAATCCAGTTTATTTTGATAAAAAAAGATTCTAGTTTATACATATTAAGAAAAAAAGACTTCTTTTTTGGAAACTGTTGGCAGTAGCTCGATCATGATTATTTATGTCATAATTGGAAAAAGTTAATTCCAAATACTATTTAACTATTCTGGGAAGATATCAATTTCTAATGATTGGCATCCTGATTTCCTTTTATAATAGCCTTTGTTGTTTGTTATGTTACGTACCATCGTGAGAGGCAAGTTGAAAAAAACTTCAATTAGAGGAAAAAAAGCAATGAGGGACTTCGTGTTAAGAGAGCGAAAGAATATCTTTTTGACCTATTTATCTCTTATTATATTACCACTAATTATACTATTTTTTTTGCACATCTCTTTATCACATATGGCAATCTTTCGTGGGGAGTTGTTTCAATTTTATGTATGACTATATATTTTATGTTCTTTTTATAATAAGATATTCCAAAGAGGAAAAAAATCATAAATGAACTGTATAAAAACTTATAAATGAGAAAGATAATTATGAAAAAGTAACACTAAAAAAATTTCATTGTCCTAGGTATATATCAGGAAAAAAATCTGTCTATTATAACAATGAAAAATCATCAACTTTTATATCCAACAAAGGATAAAACTATTGGAGCAACTGCCCTTACTGGTTACAGTTCAATTGCTCTTATTTTATATAGTGTTTTGAGAAGTATAAGTAAAAATGGGAAAGTACCAACAGATTTTCGTATACTGTATTTAATCTTTGCTTATATTATCATTAGTATCGGTAGCAGTCTATTACTTTATTATGTTTTTAAATCGTGTCATTGAGTTGGAAGAGTTTCGAATTGATTTAATAAACTATCAAAACTTTTTAAAGCAAGAAAAAAGGAATGTTTTAATATTATATATAACGATAATCTGTTTTTTGCTCATAGGCATAGTGACTGCTGCAATTTTTATAAGCTCAGGGTAACTATATTAGTCTTGTATTAACTTTATCATCATATTTTATCGTATACACTATTTTAAATACCAAATTGATTAAACGCAGCGTGATTTTTAAGACAGTTATACAAAGAATTAGAAAAATAAAGATATTTCATTGAAAGATTGAGTTCTATACATTTTTTTAATTTATTGAAAAAAATTAGAATAAGCTGATTAAGGTATGATTTTTTTAATTAAACGGATTTAGAGTTAGGTCAATTTAGGAGGTTAAGTATGCAAGAAAAAGCAGTGAAAGATGTTGAAGAATTAAATAAAGTATATTTTAAAAGCTTAGCGAACACTCGCGCATCTGCGACGATGATGGTTATTTCATTTGCAGGAGCCTTCGTTTTGGCATTGTTTCTGCTTTTCCAATATTTTTATTTTGTTAAAGGCTACGGAATAAATCCTTTGGAAAATTACTTTTTTGATTTTGTTTTGATTTATGTTATTTATCTTGTCGTGGCAACCTTTATTCCGCTAGGAATGACATTTATTTATCGTAGACAGATTTTATCAACCATATTATTACTTTTTATCTTATATAGGTATTTTTTTTATCTTTGATACTTATATCTTATATTATTCTTGTTTATTCAGGGACTAATTTGCAAGAATATAACGAACGTTCATTATACACCATTCCTTTTTTTGTTAATCTGTACAGTTGTTGGTTTTGTTTATCACTATTTTTGGCTAAAAAGAGAGTTAAAAAAAGGTTTTTCTATCAATAGAACAATGGGTAATTATTTTGTGAAATTTAGTGCCCACAATAATAATTCTCTTCTCATTATTTTTACAGTTTCCATGCTAGGAGGTGTTCTTTCTGGTAAGTTTGCGCTAGTTTTAGGAATTCTAACAGCGGTACTTTTTAGCTATGGCTTCTCCCAACTCATCACAGAAGTCGCCTATCTTTTATATCTAAAAACTCAAAGCAAGGAGTACTGGGAAGATGTACCTACGAAAAAAGAGACTTTTCGGAATTTATTTAAGGATTTCAGTTTGAAGAAAGCAAAGATTAGAATTTCCCTTGAGATTTTGTTTTGTTCAATATTCCTAGGTATTATGTATAATATAGGCTATTTTAGTCCTAGTTCATACACCCCCCTTTGGCTTATTTGGTTTGGGAGAATATTTATAATCTCAATAGGACTAGATATTTTGGGAAGTTTTATTCTTTATGTCATAAAAAAAGTAAATATTAGATTCAAAAAAGGAAAGAAAAAAAGATAAATCCTCATTGTCAGTAGGCCTCTGAATTATGTAATTATTGATTTTAAGAAACATTTAGAAATGCTTCCAAATACCAGAGGACCCTCTGCTCTAGATCAGTTATTTGGTATTCTTTGTCAGCGCATCTTGTTGTAACTTTATTTTTTTATGCTAGACTAGTAGAGAAATCAAGTTTTTTTAAATGGAAGAGAAAAGCATGGAATCAATCTTTTGTGAAAACTTTTGCTCAGTATCCGACTAGTAGAAACAGAGCGTTTATTGCTCTGACCTGTAACCTTGGATGATGCGGAAGCTATGTTTGACTATGCCTCGGACAGAGAAAAATACGCGTTACACTTTTTCCAACCAATCAAAGCTTAGAAGAAACTCAAGAATAATATTGCTCAGTTCTACTTGGCCAATCCCTTTAGGGACGTTGGGGAATCGAACTAAAAAAATCAATGGTCAGTTTATTGGAACCATTGACTTGCACAAGATTGATCCTGTTCTTAAGAAGGCAGCTATTGGCTACATTATCAATAAAAAAAGTATTGGAATCAAGGATTGACGACAGAAGCCAATCGTGCCGTGATTGAGCTAGCTTTTTGAGAAGATAGGGATGAATAAGTTGATTGCTCTTCACGATAAGGACAATCCTGCATCTGGAAAGGTCATGGAGAAATCAGGGTATGCATTTTTTTCTCACGAAGAAGCTTTATGCTTGTATGGACCAGCATGAAGAAGGCCGAATCGTAACAAGAGTTCACTATGTCTTGACCAAGGAAAGACTATTTTGCAAATAAATAAGCAGTTGAAAAGAAATTTTCAACTGTTTTTTCTTCCTCTTACGAATAATCTAAGAGAGGAGAAAATATGGAAGCAATTATCGAGAAAATCAAAGAGTATAAAATCATTGTCATATGTACTGGTCTGGGCTTGCTTGTAGGAGGATTTTTTTCCTGCTAAAAGCCAACTCCACAAACACCTGTCAAGGAAACGAAATTTGCAGGCTGAAGTTGCAGCTGTTTCAAGGATTCATCGACTGAAAAAGGAAGTGAAGAAGGAAGAAAAGGAAGAATCCCGGCTGAACAAGATTTAATTACGGTAGATGTCAAAGGTGCTGTTAAATCGCCAGGAATTTATGATTTGCCTGTAGGTAGTAGAGTCAATGACGCTGTTCAGAAGGCTGGTGGCTTGACAGAGCAAGCAGACAGCAAGGCACTCAATCTAGCTCAGAAAGTTAGTGACGAGGCTCTGGTTTACGTTCCCACTAAAGGGGAGAAGAGGCAGCTAGTCAGCAGGCAGGTCCTCTGGAACGACTTCTTCGACGAGCAAGGAAAAAGAAGGTCAATCTCAACAAAGGCCAGTCTGGAAGAGCTCAAAACAGGTCAAAGGGACTTGGGAGGAAAACGAGCTCAGGACATTATCGACCATCGTGAGGTAAATGGGCAAATTCAAGTCGGTTGAGGAACTCAAGAAAGTCTCTGGCATTGGTGCCAAAGACCATAGAAAAGTTAAAAGACTATGTTACAGTGGATTAAGAATCTTCCCTATCCCCTAATCTATCTGAGTTTTTCTATTGCTATGGCTTTACTATGCCATTTTTTTCTGCATCCTATCTTGCTTTTGTTGGGCTTTTGTTTTTTTCTGCTAGTCTGTCTCTTTTTTTCCAATTTCCTTGGAAATCTGCAGGCAAAGTTCTAGTGATTTGTGGAGTCTTTTGGCTTCTGGTTTCTGTTTCAAAACTTGGCAACAGAGTCAAGCTGAGTCAAAAACTTAGCGAATTCTGTTGAGAAAGGGTACGGATTTTACCAGACACTATCAAAGTCAATGGAGATAGTCTGTCCTTTCGTGGCAAGTCTGATGGACGAATTTTTTTCAAGTCTATTATAAACTCCAGTCCGAGGAGGAGAAAGAAGCACTTTCACGCCTTTGACCAGATCTTCATGAGATAGGACTAGAAGGGAAAAGCTGTCCGAGCCAGAAGGGCAGAGAAATTTTTGGTGGCTTTTGACTATCAAGCCTATCTGAAAGACTCAAGGGAATTTACCAGACTACTGACTATCAAAGAGTATCCAGTCACTTCAAAAAGGTTAGCAGTTGGGATATAGGAGAAAAATCTGTCCAGCTTTACGTCGAAAGGCTGTAGTTTGGATTAAGACGCACTTTCCAGACCCTATGCGCAAATTACATGACGGGTCTCTTGCTGGGACATCTGGATACAGACTTTGAGGAGATGAACGAGCTCTATTCTAGTCTAGGGAATTATCCACCTTTTTGCCTTGTCGGGCATGCAGGTAGGTTTTCTTTCATGGATGCCTTTTAAGAAACTCCTCTTGCGATTGGGCTTGACTCAAGAAAAAGTTGAAAGTGGTTGACTTATCCCTTTCTCCCTTAGTCTATGCAGGGCTGACAGGATTTTCAGCTTCGGTCATTCGCAGTCTCTTTGCAAAAAGTTACTAGCTCAACATGGTGTTAAGGGCTTGGATAATTTTGCCTTGACGGTGCTTGTCCTCTTTATTATCATGCCCAACTTTTTTTCCTGACTGCAGGAGGAGTCTTTGTCATGTACTTATGCTTTTATCTTGACCATGACCAGCAAAGAAGGAGAGGGGCTCAAGGCTGTTGCCAGAGAAAGTCTAGTCATCTCCTTAGGGAATATTGCCTATTTTTATCCTTCTATTTTCGCGGAATTTCAGCCTTGGTCCATCCTCTTTGACCTTTGTCTTTTTCCTTTCTGTTTTGACTTGGTCTTCTTACCGCTCTTTGTCCATCTTATTTGTCCTTTCCTTTCGTTTTATCCCAGTCATTCAGCTGAATTTTATCTTTTTGAATGGTTGGAGGACATCATTCGCTTGGTGTCACAGGTGGCGAGTAGACCTCTGGTCTTTGGTCAACCCAATGCATGAGCTTTTTAATCGTTATTGTTAATTTCCTTGGTCTTTGATCTATGACTTTGAGGAAAAACATTAAAAAGACTAACGGTATTGAGTCTCTATTGATTATAAGTCTCTTTTCTCCTGACCAAGCATCCACTGGAAAATGAAATCACCATGCTGGATGTTGGGCAAGGGGAAAGTATTTTTCCTAAGGGATGTAACTGGGAAGACCATTCTCATAGATGTAGGTGGCAAGGCAGAATCTGATAAGAAAAATCGAAAAAAATGGCAAGAAAAAGGCGACGACCAGTAATGCCCAGCGAACCTTGATTCCCTATCTCAAAAAGTCGAGGAGTAGCTAAAGATTGACCAGCTGATTTTGACAACACGGACAAGGAGCATGTTGGAGATTTGTTGGAGGTGACCAAGGCTTTTCCATGTAGGGGAAATTTTAGTGTCAAAAAGGCAGTCTGAAACAGAAGGAATTTGTGGCAGAACTACAGGCAACTCAAACCAAGGTGCGTAGTGTGACAATGGGAGAGAATTTGCCATTTTTCGGAAGTCAGTTAGAAGTCCCTATCTCCAAGGGAAAAATTGGAGACGGAGGTCATCGAAGATTCCCTTGGTTCTTTGTATGGAAAAACTATTGGATAAAGAAACTTTCTCTTTTCACTGGAAACTTTGAAGGAGAAAGGAGAGAAAGGACTTTGCTGAAAGCAATATCCTGACTTAGAGGTGGATGTCTTGAAAGCTAGCCAACATGGCTGCTAAAAACATCATCAAGTTTAGTCTTTTCTAGAAAACACTCAAACCAGAGTTTACACTCATCTCAGTTGGAAAAGAACAATCGAACGAAACTCCCCCATCAGGAAACCTTGACCCGACTGGAAACGATCAAGAGCAAAGAGTTTACCGAACTGACCAGCAAGGAGCCATACGCTTTAAAGGTTGGAATAGTTGGAAAATCGAAAAGCGTTCGATAGGAAGGATAAAATACTATATATTAGTAAAATAAACTAAAAAAATATGTTGCATAATAATGATAAAAAAACGATATAATGAAAGCGTCTTCAATAGTAAATGATAAATGCAATGAAAAACTATGAAAAAAATTAGTAAAAAAAGCCGTTTTAATTAGTTAGTTTATGATCTATTTGGTCTTTTTTTCAGTCCAGTGTATCTGCTGTGACAGTCACTAAAAAGTTATAGGTATGATTGGAATACTACTATGAAGTCTAGTATGAATTACCACGGACGTATAACTATATATACATTCCAAGTTATGGTATCGTTATGACAGCTATTCAATGAGTATAAAAGTTGGTTCTGGTTTGGAATTACAATCGTTTATGAGGTCACTAAACTACTACAGCAGGAGACTATTAATCGTTAAAGAGTGAGAAAAAAAGGAGGGCTGGATATGTTAACTCTTACTCATGTTACCTTAAAAAAACGCGACAAGTCATCTTACAAGATGTTGATTTTCACATTTGAAAAAGGGTAGGATTTATGGTATTCTTGCTATCAATGGCTCTGGGAAAGACGACACTGTTCCGCGCTATTAGCAATCTAATTCCCTATAAGTAGTGGACATATCGCAGTCCCTCCTTCTTTGTTTTATTATGAGAGCGTTGAATGGCTGGATGGAAAACTTAAGTGGGATGGACTATCTTTGTCTCATAAAAAATATCTGGAAGTCAGACCTAAACTTGAGGGATGAAATCACCTACTGGGAAATGTCTGACTATATCAGCCTTCCCATCCGCAAGTGTTCCTTAGGCATGAAGCAACGCTTGGTGATTGCTATGTATTTCCTCAGTCAGGCCAAATGCTGGCTCATGGATGAGATTACAAATGGCTTTAGATGAGTATTATCGACAGAAGTTTTTTTGATAGGCTGGCACAAATCGATAGACAAGAACAGCTGGTTCTTTTTGAGTTCTCACTACAAAGAGGAGTTAGTGGAGATTTGCGATAGCATGGTAACCATTCATCAGGGGCAGATAGAAGAGGTTCCGTTTATGAAAGATATTAGCCTATTTTTGTTAAAGAAAGTTTTCAAAAGTCGTTTAAACTGGATTATCTTAGCTTTTTATTTGCATCTGTACTCGGTGTTACCTTTTTATTTAAATAGTCGGACTGCAAACTCACACAGCTTGGAGAGCGAGTTGGAAACCCGTCTTGTAAAAGATGAGAGAATCATCAATGAAAATGAAGAGAAACTCTCCCAAATGTCTGACACCAGCTCGGAGGAATACCAGTTTGCTAAAGAAAATTTAGACATGCAAAAAAATCTTTTGACTCAAAAGACAGAAATTCTGACTTTATTAAAAGAAGGGCGCTGGAAAGAAGCCTACTATTTGCAGTGGCAAGATGAAGAGAAGAATTATGAAATTGATATCAAATGAACCCGACTATCTGAGCTCTGACTTTAAAAATGGCGGTTGACCGCGAACGAAAGATTTACCAAGCCCTGTATCCCTTGAACATAAAAGCACATACTTTGGAGTTTCCGACCCACGGGATTGATCAGATTGTCTGGATTTTAGAGGCTATCATCCCAACCTTGTTTGTGATTGGTATTATTTTTATGCTAACACAACTGTTTGCAGAAAGATATCAAAAATCATCTGGATACAGCTCAGTTATATCCTTTTTTTCAAAAAGTGACATTTGCCATGTCCTCTCTTGGAGTTGGGGTGAGCTATGTAACTGTGCTGTTTATCGGAATCTGTGGATTTTCTTTTCTAGTGGGAAGTCTGATAAGTGGTTTTGGACAGTTAGATTATCCCTACCCGTTCTATAGCTTAGTGAATCAAGAGGTAACTATTGGGAAAGATACAAGATGTGTTATTTCCTGGCTTGTTCTTAGCTTTCTTAGCCTTTATCGTCATTGTGGAAAGTCGTGTATTTGATTACTTACTTTTTTTCAAGCAAAAAAATGCCTGTCCTCTTTCTGTCACTCATTGGGATTGTTGGCTTATTGTTTGGTATCCAAACGATCCAGCCTCTCCAAAAGATTGCACATCTGCTTCCCTTTACTTACTTGCGTTCAGTAGAGATTTTATCTGGAAGATTACCTAAGCAAATTGATAATATCAATCTAAATTGGAGCATGGGGATGGTCTTACTTCCTTGCCTGATTATCCTTTTTGTTAGTGGGGATTCTATTTATCGAAAGATGGGGAAGTTCACGGAAAAAAAGGAAGTTTTTAATAGATTCTAGCTTTCCTATACGGGAAAATAAGGAAAAAAACTAACATAGAGAGGGAATCAACTTGGTTCTCTCTTTTTGATGCGGACATCAAGAAGAAAACAGAAAGTTTTTCGAAAAAATGACTTTTTATCTTGACAAGGGATAGAAAACTTGGTATCATATAAAAGTTGAGAAAAGCAGAAGTGAGAGCTTCTCGCCTTGTGACATCAAGTTGCCTGGCCCTACGGATGAAAAAGTTTCTAAGAAACGCTATCATAACGTGCGGGCTTGTATCATTTACGAGTCCCGCTATTGTTTTTCTCTAATAAAAACAAAAAGAGGTGAAAACCATAGCAAAGCAAGACTTATTCATCAATGATGAAATTCGTGTACGTGAAGTTCGCTTGATCGGTCTTGAGGGAGAACAGCTAGGCATCAAGCCACTCAGCGAAGCGCAAGCATTGGCTGATAGTTCAAATGTTGACTTAGTATTGATTCAACCCCAAGCAAAACCGCCTGTTGCTAAAAATTATGGACTACGGTAAGTTCAAATTTGAGTACCAGAAGAAAGCAAAAAAAGAACAACGTAAAAAAACAAAGTGTTGTTACCGTGAAAGAAGTTCGTCTGAGTCCAACGATTGACAAGGGTGACTTTGATACAAAACTTCGCAATGCACGCAAAGTTCCTTGAAAAAAAGGGAACAAAGTTAAGGTATCTATTCGCTTTAAAGGGTCGTATGATCACCCATAAAGAGATTGGTGCAAAAGTTTTTAGCCGAGTTTGCTGAAGCAACTCAAGATATTGCCATCATCGAACAACGTGCTAAAATGGATGGACGTCAAATGTTCATGCAGTTGGCGCCAGCGACTGACAAAAAAATAATTGTCAGAAAGTTAAATAAAGGAGAAAAAAATCATGCCAAAACAAAAAAACACACCGCGCATCAGCTAAACGTTTCAAACGTACAGGTTCTGGTGGACTTAAACGTTTCCGTGCTTACACTTCTCACCGTTTCCACGGAAAAAAACTAAGAAACAACGTCGTCATCTTCGTAAAAGCATCTATGGTGCATTCAGGAGATTACAAACGTATCAAAGCAATGCTTACTCGCTTGAAATAATAGCTTGACTGTAAGTAAAGAATTCTAGGAAATATTTGGAGGAAATAAAACATGGCACGTGTTAAAGGTGGCGTTGTATCACGCAAACGTCGTAAACGTATTCTTAAATTAGCAAAAAGGTTACTATGGAGCTAAACACATCTTGTTCCGTACTGCAAAAGAACAAGTAATGAACTCTTACTACTATGCATACCGTGACCGTCGTCAGAAAAAACGTGACTTCCGCAAATTGTGGATCACTCGTATCAATGCGGCAGCTCGTATGAACGGACTTTCATACTCACAATTGATGCATGGTTTGAAATTGGCTGAGATCGAAGTTAACCGTAAAATGCTTGCTGACTTGGCTGTTAACGATGCAGCAGCTTTCACAGCTCTTGCAGATGCAGCTAAAGCAAAAACTTGGTAAATAATAATTGATAAGACTGGAACAGGATTGTCCCAGTCTTTTTAAAAATAAAGGAGAAAAATATGGCTTCAAAAATGCTACACACTTGCTTGCGAGTAGAAAATCTTGAAAAATCAATCGCATTTTATCAAGATGCTTTTGGTTTTAAAGAATTGCGTCGCAGAGATTTTCCAGACCATGCCTTCACGATTGTCTATCTAGGACTTGAGGGTGACGACTATGAGTTGGAGTTGACTTATAACTACGATCATGGTCCTTATGTGGTTGGAGATGGGTTTGCCCATATCGCCCTCAGTACACCTGATCTTGAGGCACTTCATCAAGAGCACAGTGCCAAAGGCTATGAAGTGACTGAGCCAAATGGCCTACCAGGAACTGCACCAAACTATTACTTTGTCAAAGACCCTGATGGCTACAAGGTCGAAGTCATTCGTGAAAAATAATCTCGTGAAGTCAAGTAGAATGTTCGTTTTCTACTTGACTTTTTTTAGCTGAAAGAGTATACTAATAAAAATTTAACCTTTAAGGGGAGTCCAGAGAGACTCACAAGGTGTCAGATAAAAGAATAGTACAATTTTCTAGAGGAGACTTTTTGAGTGTGCTCTCTTCTGTTGTACTGATTTTTAACTGAGGCCTTGCACTAGCAAGGTCTTTTTCTTTGTCTGGTCCCCTTAAAATTTAAGGAGGAAAAAGTCATGAATCCCACATGTAAGAAACGCTTGGGTGCCATTCGATTGGAAACCATGAAGGTGGTTGCACAAGAGGAAATCGCGCCAGCAATTTTTGAATTAGTCCTAGAAGGGGAAATGGTTGAAGCTATGCGAGCAGGCCAATTTCTTCATCTGCGTGTGCCTGATGATGCCCATCTCTTGCGCCGCCCTATTTCAATTTCGTCTATTGATAAGGCTAACAAGCAGTGTCATCTCATTTATCGGATTGAGGGGGCTGGGACAGCTATTTTTTTCTCAACCTTAAGTCAGGGAGATACTCTTGATGTAATGGGGTCCCTCAGGGAAATGGTTTTGACTTGTCTGACCTTGATGAGCAGAGCCAGGTTCTCCTTGTTGGTGGGGGGATTGGTGTTCCGCCCTTGCTTGAGGTTGCTAAGGAATTGTATGCGCGTGGGGTGAAAGTAGTGACAGTTCTCGGTTTTGCGACTAAGGATGCTGTTATTTTAGAGACGGAATTGGCCCAATATGGGCAGGTTTTTGTAACGACTGATGATGGTTCTTATGGTATTAAGGGGAATGTTTCTGTTGTTATCAACGATTTAGATAGTCAGTTTGATGCTGTTTACTCGTGTGGGGCGCCTGGAATGATGAAGTATATCAATCAAACCTTTTATGCCCACCCAAGGGCCTATCTATCTTTGGAATCCCGTATGGCTTGTGGGATGGGGGCTTGCTATGCCTGCGTCCTAAAAGTGCCAGAAAGCGAGACGGTCAGCCAACGCGTCTGTGAAGATGGTCCTGTTTTCCGCACAGGAACAGTTGTATTATAAGGAGAAAATTCATGACTACAAATCGTTTACAAAGTTTCTCTACCGGGCTTGGATTTGAAAAATCCGATTATACCAGCATCAGGCTGTTTTGGTTTTGGACAAGAGTATGCCAAGTACTATGATTTAGACCTTTTAGGTTCTATTATGATCAAGGCGACAACCCTTGAACCCCGTTTTGGCAATCCTACTCCGAGAGTAGCTGAGACACCTGCTGGTATGCTCAATGCAATCGGTTTGCAAAATCCTGGTTTAGAGGCTGTTTTGGCTGAAAAACTTCCTTGGCTGGAAAGAGAATATCCAACACTTCCCATTATTGCCAATGTAGCTGGTTTTTCAAAACAAGAGTATGCAGCCGTTTCTCGTGGTATTTCCAAGGCAGCTAAATGTAAAAGGCTATTGAGCTCAATATCTCTTGTCCCAATGTAGATCACTGTAATCATGGGACTTCTGATTGGGTCAAGATCCAGATTTGGCTTATGATGTGGTGAAAAGCAGCTGTGGAAGCGTCTGATGTACCAGTTTATGTCAAACTAACCCCTAGTGTAACGGATATTGTCACCGTCGCAAAAGCTGCAGAAGATGCGGGAGCAAGTGGTTTGACCATGATTAATACTCTTGTCGGTATGCGCTTTGACCTCAAAACTAGAAAACCAATCCTAGCCAATGGTACAGGTGGAATGTCAGGTCCAGCAGTTTTTCCAGTAGCCCTCAAACTCATCCGACAAGTAGCTCAAACAACAGACCTGCCCATCATTGGAATGGGAGGAGTAGATTCAGCTGAAGCCGCGCTAGAAATGTATCTGGCTGGTGCCTCTGCCATCGGAGTTGGAACAGCCAACTTTACCAATCCATATGCCTGTCCTGATATCATCGAAAATCTACCAAAAGTCATGGATAAATATGGCATTAGCAGTTTGGAAGAACTGCGCAAGGAAGTCAAAGTCAGTCTGAGATAAGCTAGTCTTTCCTTATCGTCAACAAGAAATAGAATCTTCATCAATTTGTAATATTTCCGTTAGTCAACTATGTTACAATAGGTTTTATAAAATAGTAATAGTGTAGATAGTTTTCTACTGAGGAGAATAAAATGAAGAAGATACTACTTGCAAGTACTGTCGTTCTTTCTATGGCAGGATTTGCAAAGACATCTGTATATGCTGAAGAATCTCAGGTTACGAAAAAAACTCAGACTACAGATGTGGTCGAGAAAAAAGAAGAAGCTACTCCCAAAAAGGAAGTTCCCCGAGTGGAGCCCAAGAAAGAGCCGGTTGTAAAAGAGGAAAATTCTTCTAAAGATGACTCATCCAAAAAGGAAAAAAAAGAGGAAGTTATCAAGGAAAGTTGGAAAAAAGAGCAAGGAAACTGGCGTTTTTATGAGAATAACCAGTCTGTCGTAAACTGGAAAAAAATTGGTGGCGTCTGGTATTACTTTGATAAAAACGGTATTATGCTCAGTAATACTATAGTTGATGGTTACCTTATCAAAGGTAACGGTGCTATGGCAGAAAACGATTGGGTAAAAATCTCTGACCAATGGTACTATGCTATAGCTTCAGGCAAAATCTCCCGCAATAAGTGGGAAAAGATTGAAGGTGTCTGGTATTACTTTGATCAAGATGGTGTTATGCTTAGCCGTACTGTCTACAATGACTACCTCTTTCAAGGTAGTGGCGCCATGGCAGAAAACGATTGGGTGAAAATATCTGACAAGTGGTATTATGCCACAGCTTCAGGAAAGATTTCTCGCGACAAATGGGAAAAGATTGAAGGTGTCTGGTATTACTTTGATAAAGATGGTGTCATGCTTAGTCGCACCATCTATAATGACTATCTCTTCCAAGGTAGTGGTGTCATGGCAGAAAACGATTGGGTGAAAATATCTGACAAGTGGTATTATGCCACAGCTTCAGGAAAAATTTCTCGCAACAAATGGGAGAAAATCAAAGGAACATGGTACTATTTCAATAGTGATGGTGTGATGGCAAGTAGCCAGTGGAAAAGTGACTACTATCTGAAAGATAGTGGGGCTATGGCGGAAAAAGAGTGGATTTTTGATAAATCCTACAATAGCTGGTTCTACTTGAAGTCAGGTGGAGCCTACGCTTCCCGCGAATGGGTTGGTTCATACTACCTTAAATCAGGTGGCTATATGGCCAAAAATGAATGGATTTTTGACAAAGATTACGATGCTTGGTACTATCTAAAAGATGATGGTCGATATGTAACAGGTACTTTCACGATCAAAGGTAAAGAGTATTCCTTCCAGAATAATGGGAAATGGATCTCAGAGGCAAAATATTACAAAGTGAAGCCAATTACTGCTTATGTCTATAGCGCTTCTGGTGAACGATTGAGTTATGTATCGCAAGGAACCATAGTTTCACTTGGGGATGCCCAATCTAAAAAAGACAGTCAAATACCAGTCAATATTTCTGGTTTATCAGGTTTCATGAATAAAAGTGATTTAGTAGCTATTGATAAAGACAGTGAATTTGTCCCTCATTATACAAGCGATGGCAAGTATTTTTACCATGAGTTATCACCTTATGTGAGTCTCCGTGTTGCGCCACATAGCTCAGCTATGACTATTGGTAAGAAATATTATTCAACTGATGGAATTCATTTTGATGGCTTTACCATTGAAAATCCTTTCCTCTTTAGAAATTTGACTAAGCCAAGTAATTACAGCGCAGCTGAATTGGATAAAATTTATTCTTTGATGAATATTCGAGATAGTCGCCTCTCTGGTAAGGGAGCTGTTTTTAAGGAAGCTGAGGAACGCTATGGTGTAAATGCCCTTTATCTGATGGCGCATAGTGCACTCGAGAGTGCTTGGGGACGGAGCCAGATTGCAAAGGATAAGAATAATTTCTTTGGAATTGCAGCTTATGATTCGAGCCCGTATACCTCAGCCAAGAAATTTGATGATGTGGATAAGGGGATCCTCGGCGCAGCTAAGTGGATTCGTGAGAACTACATTGACCGTGGAAGAGACCACTTGGGGAACAAGGCGACAGGAATGAATGTTCTCTATGCTTCTGACCCATATTGGGGTGAAAAAATAGCTAGTATCATGATGACTATCAATAGCAGACTTGGTGGGAAAGACTAACTAAATGGTGCTATGTGGTAATGTATTTCCCCAAAACAATTAGGCATTATACTAAAAGTAAGGATTGAGTTCTGTATTGTACAGGGCTCAGTTCTTTTAGTTATGCGACTATTAATCCGTATAGCTTTGTAAGGTGCGAGGCAAATTTATAAGAAAACATTCGTGTGGTATAATAGAGAGGAAAAGGGGTTAAAACTACAGTGGGTAGATGTCATTCAATTCGAGGTTTTAAGAGCTTGTATCTTTTGATTATGGAGTGTTTGAGTTAGGGAGGGAGTGAAAATGAAAGAAAAGAATAAACAATATAAAGGACTAGTTCACCTAGGAGAGTTTAAAAACAAATTGGTTTACTATGACCTTAAAGGAAGGAAACTGTTTTTTTCGATTCCAGAAAGAACTTCTAAGAGTCAACAGTACTTTATTTTTTCCTTGATATTACTAGTTCTTCCATTTATTAGATTTCTGAATGGTCTGACCATCATTAGTATAGCTGAGCACAAGTACCTTTATTTGATTTTATTCTCTTATATTTCCTTACTTATCGGGAAATTGCTGGATGTCTATTTTAAAAAAGACTTGGATTTGTATCCTGCTTTATTTACAGATTTGGAGTTTTTAGAATTCCTAGAAGTAGTAAAGAAAAGTGGAGCTGTTGTTTCTTCCGTAATTCGTGGTAGCTTTATTAGTTTGTTAGTATCCTTGACCATCTACCTAATATATCCTAGTTTTTTGCCATTGTTTTTCTACTCGATACTTTTGTTTATTCTCTATTTGTGTATAGCCAATAATTTGCATAGGCGAAAGAAGGTAATGGAGAGTTTGATAAGGAATGTGCGCATCAACTAAATCTTTTTGGTCTATGATAATTCTGCAATGTTAAATAAAGGAAGCAAATTTATATGACAATAGAAATTCAGCAATACAAAAGTTGTACGATATTAAAAAACAATAATGATTATGAGAAATAGATTGAATAAATACCTAGAAATAGGCAGAATTAACCAATGGAGTAATTAAATGAAGACATATAGACTAAAAACAGATACCGAGTGGGATATTATGAGGTATAAAAAAGCAATTGAAAATCACAGAGAAATAGATGCTTTCTTAGGTATTAATCCCGAGTATAGAATAGGTCATCGAGATTCATATTATCAAGATATTACGGATACTCATATTTTGATAGAATATTGCCTTTATCCAATTTATGTAGGCGGAGATTTTGATATTCCAGATCGAGTTTTAGATATTTTAAAGGAGTTGGCTTCTAGTCAGGATACTATACATTTGTATCAAGTTGTATCATTTATCAAAAAACAAGAAGATTTACTGGGAGAATATGATGCTTTACCTTTTATCATTGATTTGGAGAATATAGTACCTATTGTTCTTGAAAGTATTTATAATCTTCCTAATGAGAAAAAGGTTGATTATTACCGTAATATTTGTAATTTAATTGATTCTATGGGGCTTTTCAAAAGCTGTGATAAAAACAAAGTAGAGTATATTGTTAATGAGCAAAAGAAAGAGGAAAATAAGAATAGAAGAAAAATTAAATCAATTGCAGAAGTATGGCCAATTGTACTAGATGTTACAAGTATAGATGCGATGGGTGTTTCAGATGACCATCTAGAGTTGTTGTTGATTGATGAAAACAAATGGATAGAGTCATTAGAAGAAGAACATTTGTTGAAGCTTCAAGAAAAACTCAACAATTATATCTACTTCCTCGAAAGCAAGCAGTATGTGGCGAGATATGGAGATAAGTTTGATAAGAAAGTCATTCACATCACTTTCCAATATTCTCCATCGGATAATGGACTAGCTTTTCTCGCAGCTGTTCAGAAGGTGTTACAACCCACAGATATGAGTTTGAAGGTAGAATTGCCAGAGTAATAAAGGAAGCGGAAACGATGCTAGCTATTTTTATTGATTCTATAGGTGACAAGTCAGGGACCTATAAGTTGTTAAGAAACCATTCATCCTTGCCTTTTTCTTTAATCCAATCCAGAATCAAAGATCATGACACGGTGATAGAAGTAGACATGTTAGATTTGGATGAATTGAAAAAGGTTAGAGAACTCATCCGTGAGTTGAGTGCTATTGGGACCAAGGTTACGATGAGGGATTTGACTGGTATTATCACCTTAGAAATAGTAAATAATCTTATTTCTACTTTTGAAGAGATTGCGGCAGAGAGAGAAGAACTGGATGCTCTGATGTTTGAAGAGGAAGAGTGAGTGCCACGTTTTTCAGTGGATCACCAAGTTAGTTTTTAGTAATAGAAGGAAAACTGATGAATGATAATAGAAATTTATTGCGCTTCTTACAGGAGTTGATGTACGGTCTTGTAGATCTTATCAGTGAGAAAGAATATCAGGAGTTTGTCCTTGATTCCTTAAAACTTTCAAAACAGGAGCTTGATAAAGAGAGTGATTTTTGCCCAGATATTTTATATAATCGACTGGAAAATATAGACGAGCAGGATATCTTGACATTTCAGGTATTGGATAAGAAAACCAATCCACTAGTATGGAACTGTATCGCTAATTTCTTTGTTTTAGTTTGTCACTATTCATATATTGCTTCGGAAGAAATCTACCTACCACAAACGATTGAAAGTGTCGACGAGGACATACTTGAGGTTCTTTCCTTAAGTTACAAACAAATTCTAGCTGAAAATAGGGAACTTATTTCACAAATAACTGGACCAGAATTAGAAGGATATCTAAAGGATGATCTCGTTAAAAACTACTTTGGACCACTATTTTTATCTGATGAGAACGAATAGGCCATTCGTTCAAGCATAGATCAGGAGAGGATATGCTTACTAGTTATTTTATGTTGATTTTTGCTGAGGCAATTGCGAATCGTATGGAAACAGAATATACTTCACATATTCGAACCGCCTTGGATGCATGTTGGAGTTTTTTGGAGAATAGAGATAAAAGGGGAGAGGAACTTTATCGCCTTTTAGATGATGGGACAGACTTCAGTGGAATATTTATCTACATGCAATTAGATGAAAATGAAGCGAATGGTCTCTTGTGGGACAACATTAGTTATGTAATAGGTGTGACTGCTAAAGAAGCTTTTGAGTTTGAAAATAAGAAAGAGCTTCCTTCTCCCTTGGAAAACATTGAACCGGAACTACTTGATGTCTTTATTGATAATTTAAAAGAGATTAGCATGGATCTTTATCATCACGTCGAAACAGTAAAAATTTTCATCAATAAAAATCCATACCCATCAAGAGAATCTGCCCTAAAAGAACTAGATAGACTAGGATTACTTAGATGATTTGAATAGATGATTTGGCGAAAAATCAAAAAGAACACCCCAGAAGTTAGAGTGTCATCTCTACCTTTTGGGGTGTTGTTTATTTTCTATCCTTAAGAATTTTACAATACCCAGGTACGAATAGCATGGGCAACGCCAGATTCATCATTTGTTTTGGTAATGTATTTGGCGATTTTTTTGAGTTCAGGATTTCCATTTTCCATAACAACGGGATTTCCAACGACTTCGAGCATGGCGCGGTCATTTTCTTCGTCACCGATTGCCATGGTTTCATCTTTGGTCAATCCGAGTTTTTCAGCTAGGTGAGTGATGGCTGAACCTTTGTCCACATTCTTTTTAAGGAGTTCGAGGTAGAAAGGAGCTGATTTGTTAATAGAGTAACGCTCGTAAAATTCGGCTGGAATCTTTTCAATCGCAGCATCGAGAATCTCTGGTTCATCGATAAACATACATTTGACGATTTCCTTGCCAGCCATTTCTTCAGGAGTGCGGTAAAAGATGGGCATGCTGACGAGGGTTGATTCGTGAACTGTGTATTTTCCGATATTGCGATTGGCAGTATAGATACCGTCCTTGGTAATAGCGTGCATGTGAACACCGAGCTTGCGACTGAGAAATTCCATATCCAGATAATCCTCATAGGTCAAGGATTCGCTGATAATCTCATGGCCAGTAGCAGTTTCTTGAACAAGGGCACCGTTGAAGGTTACAACATAGTCACCCTCATCTCTCAATTGCAAGTCGTCCAAAAGTTTGGCAACGCCTGCGATAGGACGACCCGTTGCAATCACGACTTTGACACCAGCTTCTTTGGCATCTTGGATGGCAGAAAAGACTTCCGGAGTGATTTCCTTTTTACTGTTAACCAGGGTACCGTCGATATCGACGGCGATTAGTTTAATACTCATAAATTTCCTCTATTCGTTCTTATTTGGGGTAAAATGATCGTTCTCAATCAAGTGTAAAAATTGCTGGGTAATGCTTGCGAAGATGCTGTTTTGGTCCAACATTTCTTTTGGGAAATAGAAACGATTGTCTCCATGGCGGCTACCAGCAAGGGATTGGACGATAGGAGACAGGCTAGAGAGTTCTGCCAGGTCTCCATTTTTTTGTAAAATTTCAATCTGTGTCCGTGGATTTTCAGATTCGGGACGATAGATATCATAAGGGAGGTCAAAGTTCTTATGAATGGCAGTGTAGTAGTCTGGATCAAAACCGATTTCTTCAACTAGTTGTCTCATGGTTGCGAGTTGGTCTTGATCTTCTTCTGAAAGGTAATGGATTTAAAGACCTTGCGGTTGACAAAGCGTTGCGACAAGTCTGCAAGAATCTTATCAGGACTGGTCATCCAGAGTTGGAAGTAGGTATTCATTACGCCGTCATCAAGTGCCAGATAGTCAGATAGAGTAACTTTCCTTTCAAAAAAAGGTAGCAAATGAGGAGAAGTGCGTGCAAAGAAATCCTTATCCTCAGAATAGAGTTCCTTGGCGCGTTTGAGAAGATTCTGTAGGAGAACTTCCATGGCGCGTGTTGCTGGGTGGAAATAAACCTGCATATACATCTGGTAGCGACTGAGGACATAGTCCTCAATGGCATGCATGCCGTTGCGCTGAAAGGCGATGCCATTTTCGACTGGACGAATGACTCGGAGGATTCGTGTCAGGTCAAATTCCCCATAAGATGCTCCTGTAAAATAGGAGTCGCGCAAGAGATAGTCCATACGGTCCGCATCAATCTGACTAGAAATGAGTTGCACAACCTGCTTGTTAGGATAGGTATGGTCAATGACACTGGCCACCTTTTCTGGAAAATCGGGTGCTACTTGAAGCAGGACTTGGTGAATCTCTGTTTCAGGGCTTTGGATGATTTCCTGAGTAATGGCCTCATGATCTGTATCAAAGAGATGTTCAAAAGTATGGGAGTAGGCACCATGCCCCAAATCATGTAGAAGAGCAGCGGTCATGGTCAAGAGAGACTCAGCAGGGTCCCATTCTTCAGGATATTTTTCTTCAAAAATCTCTGTGATACGTCGTGCAATCTCATAAACCCCCAAACAGTGGGAGAAGCGGCTGTGCTCCCCACCATGGAAGGTATAACTAGAAGTTCCTAGTTGCTTAATACGGCGCAGACGTTGAAATTCCTTTGTATTGATCAAGTCATAGATGACCTGATTGTTTACATGGATATAGTTGTGAACTGGGTCACGGAATACTTTTTCGTTCATATGACCATTATAGCAAAATCCTGCTCTTTTTGGTAAAATAGTAGGACAAGAGACAAGAAAGAGGACATGATGTGAAGATTCGGATGCGAAATACGATTCAGTTTGATGAACAGTTGGAAGTGATTGACCAACTCTATGACGTGGAAGTGCGTGAAAAAGGAGATTATACTTACTTGCTTTTTTACAACGAGGAAAAGGAAAAGGTAGTTATTAAATTTCATGGTCAAGAACTGGTGATGACTCGTTTCTCGAGTCCAAAGACCATCATTCGTTTTCTAAAGGATAGTGATAGTTTGGCCTATATTCCTACTCCAATGGGCATGCAGGAATTTGTCATCCAAACCAGTCACTACAAACTGGATGGGCAAAAGATTGAGCTAGCCTATCAACTGCAAAATCAAGAGGGACACCCTTTTGCCAGCTATCAATTAGAAATTACTTGGGGATAAGAAAAAGGTTGGCGAGAGCCAACCTTATTTGATATAGAGTTCTTGGTTTTTTAGGACAATTTCACGTACACTTGCGAACTTCTTGAGTTTTTTAAGTTCTTCAGGATGGGTTACAAGAGTGATAACATATCCCTCTTTGCCCATGCGACCTGTACGGCCAGCGCGGTGAGTGTAGGTTTCGATGTCCCTAGGAATATCAAAGTTTACGACACATTCGAGGCTATCGATATCAATTCCACGAGCCAGAAGGTCAGTTGCAAGGAGCAGGGTTAGCTGCTTGTCCTTAAACTTTTCCAAGATGACTTTTCTAAACTTGACATTGACATCGCTAGCGAGGGAAACAGCCAAGATATCTCGATACTGTAGTTTTTCCTCTGCGCTTCCAAGGTCTGATAGGCTGTTAAAGAAGACCAGACCACGAAAATCCTCTACATGAGCCAGTTTTCGTAGCATATCCACTCGGTGACGTTGGTCTACCTGCATGTAGAAGTGTTGAATGTTGTCTAACTTTTGGTCAGAAAGATCAATGGTGCGCGTGTTTTGAGCAACCTTTTCTTGGTCAAACTTTGTCGTCGCACTCATGTAGATGAGTTGATGATCACGAGGTGCGTAGTGAGTGATTTCTCGACAAAGTGTATCTGAGAATCATCGAGCAATTGGTCAAATTCATCCAAAATGATGGTTTCCACATTCATCATCTTGATTTTTTTCAGTTTGATGAGTTCAAAGATACGGCCAGGAGTTCCAATCAGAATTTCTGGTCCTTTTTTTAGGCGTTCAATCTGGCGTTTCTGACTTGAACCTGATAAGAAGAGCTGAGCAGTTAAGCCGATAGCTTCTGCCCACGTTTTACATACATCAGAAATCTGTCCAGCAAGTTCTGTATTTGGTGCTAGAATCAAGAGTTGCTGGGCTTTTTTCTTTTGTAGTCTGAGCAGACTTGGTAGGAGGTAAGCTAGGGTCTTACCAGTTCCTGTTGGGCTCACTCCTAGGGAGGTTTTCTCCATCGAGAATGGGCTCAAATAGTTGAGTTTGAATGGGGGTGAATTCTTGGAAACCGAGTCGGTCACTTAGTTCTTGCCATTCAGTAGGTAGTTTGGTTTTCATTTTTCTGCCTCAAATCTAATGCCAGCAGTCTGGCGCATGGTATACAATAGGTCATGAACAGAACCTGCATCGTCCAGCCAGTTCTGGTAAAGTGTCTGGTCTGGTTGCTGGATCATGTGTGCAAATGCAGCGGCTTCCTCAGTCATCGTATGAGGAGCTTGTTGGATAGGGAGCTGGACTTGATTTCCTTGGTGGTCTGTAAAAATAGCTGAGCGGACATGTTCAATCGTGTTGAGGGTCAAGGTTCCATCTGCTGTGTAAATCTCGCAAGGAAGATTGGAAGTGATGTTTTTCCCAGCCTTGATATGAACTTGAAAGTCAGGGTAGAAGAGGATACCATCGCCATTTAGGTCAATGCTATTGTCAAGCTGTTGAGCCTGGTAAGTTGCGTCCTGAGACTTTCCAAAGAGACGAACGGCAGCGTAGAGAGGATAAATCCCCAAATCCATAAGAGCTCCGCCAGCAAAACGGTCTGAAAAGACATTGGGAGTCTGTCCCGCCAACAAGTCAGGCATCTTGGAAGAATACTTGGCATAGTTGAAATCTGCTCCCAGCACTTGCTTGTCTGCTAAAAAGTTTTTGATAGTGGTAAAAGCTTCCTCGTGGTAATTACGAGCTGCTTCAAAGATAAAACAGTGATTTTTCTCAGCTGTCTGTCTCAAATCCAACCATTCATGTGGCTGAGTGACAGCTGGTTTTTCAAGAATAACATGCTTACCAAAAGACAAGGCAGCCTTGGCTTGAACAAAATGCAAGGAGTTTGGACTGGCGATATAAACTACATCAAAGGAGCTCTTGAAGAAGTCCTCTAATTGATCAAAGAGCTTTATATCCTGATAGCGAGAAGCAAAGGTTGCTGCGGTTTCTAGTTTTCTAGAGTAGACAGCGAGCAGCTGGTATTCACCACTGGCATGGGCTGCTTCTATGAAGTGGTGGCTGATAGCCCCTGTTCCGATGACACCTAATTTAAGCATAAATACTCCTTTTCCGACTTCAAATCCTTCCTTCATTATAACATAGAAAAGAAGGACTATCCAACAGATGGTAAAAATTTTCAAATGGACTACGCATTTCTTGGAGAAAGTGGTACAATATTTAGATAAGTAGATGAAATGAGAAAGGGGAGAAAATGAGATTATTACCAATAAGAAAAATATCACGTCAGTCTAAGAGACTAGCGCTTTTTTTGACTTTTTGTGCAGGATATGTCGATGCTTATACCTTTATAGTGCGAGGGAATACCCTTGTAGCTGGACAAACTGGGAATGTCGTCTTTCTTTCTGTAGGACTCATTCAACACAATGTGTCAGATGCCAGTGCCAAAGTAATGACCTTGATTTCCTTTATGATGGGGGTCTTTTTACTGACAGTTTATAAGGAAAAATTGAGAATTGTGAAAAAGCCAATTTTGTCATTGATACCACTTGCAGTCCTGTCCCTAATTATTGGCTTTGTGCCGCAAACGGTTGATAATATCTATCTGGTACCGCCCTTGGCCTTTTGTATGGGACTGGTAACAACCGCTTTTGGAGAAGTGTCTGGTATTGCCTATAATAATGCTTTTATGACAGGAAATATCAAACGAACCATGTTGGCTTTTGGAGATTATTTTCGGACCAAGCATACGCCCTTCCTGCGTGAAGCCTTGATTTTTGTTAGCTTGCTTAGCAGTTTTGTCTTTGGAGTTGTTTTTTCAGCTTATCTGACGATTTACTATCAGGAGAAGACAATTTTAGGTATCCCTCTTATGATGAGTATATTTTACCTCAGTATGCTTTTTGGAGGAAAAAAGGTCAAGAAAAAAGTTGAATTTTGATTGATTTTACTTGTAAGAAAAAAGAAGATATGCTATACTTGAAGAGTTGACTATGCACAGTCCTGTGCAACCGCACGAACATCGTTGCTCGTCGTATACAAAATTTAAACTTTGTTATACTTAGAGCTCTTCTAAGTGGTTCGTCCCACGATGCTAGGCGAGTCTTCACAAAAATACGGGGAAACCCAAAAAATCATAGGAGGTGCATAATGAGCACATACGCAATTATCAAAACTGGCGGAAAACAAGTTAAAGTTGAAGTTGGTCAAGCAGTTTACGTTGAAAAATTGAACGTTGAAGCTGGTCAAGAAGTTACTTTTAACGAAGTTGTTCTTGTTGGTGGTGAAAACACTGTTGTCGGAACTCCACTTGTTGCTGGAGCTACTGTAGTTGGAACTGTTGAAAAACAAGGAAAACAAAAGAAAGTTGTTACTTACAAGTACAAACCTAAAAAAGGTAGCCACCGTAAACAAGGTCACCGTCAACCATATACAAAAGTTGTCATCAACGCGATCAACGCTTAATTTTAAGGAGAACACATGATACAAGCAGTCTTTGAGAGAGCCGAAGATGGCGAGCTGAGGAGTGCGGAAATTACTGGACACGCCGAAAGTGGCGAATACGGCTTAGATGTCGTGTGTGCATCGGTTTCTACGCTTGCCATTAACTTTATCAATTCCATTGAGAAATTTGCAGGCTATGAACCAATCTTAGAATTAAACGAAGATGAAGGTGGCTATCTAAAGGTTGAAATACCAGCGGATCTTCCTTCACACCAGAGAGAAATGACCCAGTTATTCTTCGAATCATTTTTCTTAGGTATGGCAAACTTATCGGAGAACTCTTCTGAGTTCGTCCAAACCAGAGTTATCACAGAAAACTAACACGGAGGAAAACATTATGTTAAAAATGACTCTTAACAACTTGCAACTTTTCGCCCACAAAAAAGGTGGAGGTTCTACATCAAACGGACGTGATTCACAAGCGAAACGTCTTGGAGCTAAAGCAGCTGACGGACAAACTGTAACAGGTGGATCAATCCTTTACCGTCAACGTGGTACACACATCTACCCAGGTGTAAACGTTGGACGTGGTGGAGACGATACTTTGTTCGCTAAAGTTGAAGGCGTAGTACGCTTTGAACGTAAAGGTCGCGATAAGAAACAAGTTTCTGTTTACCCAATCGCTAAATAAAAAGGTCCAGCGAACCTTTTTATCCCGAGCCTTGAAATATAAAGGTGAGGAAGCTAGAAGTAGCATTAAATAAGGCTTTCCGAGTTTCTCGGAGAGCCTTTTTGTTATATGTGTATTAATCCGTCTCACGCTGTAAGGTCTCAGACAAGTAAATTAATCACTATGCTAGTGTGATATTTGATAAGTTTATTAGAGATAGTGCTCAGTAATATCAAGATTTCTTTGAGAGGCATATAAGAAATCAAAAAACGTTAGTTATTCTCTAGAATGTTTGATACTTGAGTTAATTAGAAACTTTAAATTTTTTTTATAAAAAGACTTGACATTTTTAGGGAAGGGTTGCATAATAGAGATAATAATATATAAAATGCGTTATTTGAAAGCGCTTACTCAATTTTAGGAGGAGAAAAGGAAAATGGATAAGAGATTTTTTGAAAAAAAATCTACCTATAGCATACGTAAATATGCTGTAGGAGTGTGCTCTGTTGTGATAGGAACTATGTTATTCAGTTCCCAACTAGCTGCAGCTGCAGAAGTTACCCCTACAAGTCCTGTTTCGAGTGCTAGTGCGGCGACTGAGACTGATGGGGCTTCTTCGGGGGCGGTAGAGAAGCTTCAACCCTTAGATGAATTGCCAGCAGATTTAGCTGATAAACTAGCTAAAGCAGAGGCGGGGGGAAATGATACTCCAAGTACAGAAAGTCATGAACCAACTTCCGAAGCATCTGCGGAAGCGACTTCACCTAAACCAGCTCAACCTAAGGTGAGCAATGAACCAACTCATCCAGAATCAGCAACAACTGCACCAACAACAGAAGTGGAAAAGACCCCTGATATCAATCATTTATTAAATGTTCGTGTAAGCGCATCCAATCACGAACAAAACACTTCTTTTACTGCTGATAAGGCAGTCGATGGAGATAATACTAGTCGTTGGGCGACAGATAAGGATGTAGTCAATCCTCAGTTGACTATGACACTAGATAAAGTGACATCAGTCAAACGGATTGAGATTGATTGGGATCGTAGAAAGAGGACAGGACAGCCGAACGATCCAAATATTCAAGGATGGAAACTATACTATGCTACAGCTGAAGCTATCAATGAAGAGGAAGCGACACGTAAGTGGAAATTGGCTTATGAAAAAGATGGTCAACCAGTTTTAGACGAAAGAGTCAATTTGGATGTTCCGATTGAAGCCAAATATCTCAAATTGGAAATCACTAAATATGCTGAAGGTAGTATGCGCTGGCGCAATGTCGGTATTCAGGAAATACGAGCTTATTCTAACATTCCAGAGCCAGGTAAGGTGACAAGTCTTAACCAAGTAGAGTCGCTGACTTTGGCTCAAGATGGCCATTCACTTGTCCTACCTAAATTACCGGGTAAGGTTAGCTTGGTTGGTAGCAATAAAACAGGTGTGATTGACCTGAATAATAAAATCCACCAGCCTCTAACGGAGCAGACAGTTAAAGTTTCTTTGCAACAAGTGCATGAAGGTCAAACCATTACCAAGGAATTTGAAGTTAGAGTTCCTGGTCGCTATGTAGATGAGGGAGTTGGAGACAAACCAACAGTGGCTCCAACTGTTCAGCAATGGCATGGTGAGGAAGGACGTTCTTCTATTTTGGAAGATACCGTTCTATCTGTTGGAGATTCAGGATTTGACAAGGCAGCTAATTTCTATGCCAATGATTTGATTTCTCGAGGTTTAGAGCTTGCCAAGGGAGACAGTACTTCCGCGCATCGTATTGAGTTTAAAAAGGTAACGGACAAGGGCTATGGTGAAGAAGGCTATGGTATTACGATTCGTGATAATGTCTTTACCATTGAAGCGCAGACCAATAAAGGTGCCTTTTATGCTACTCGAACCTTACTTCAAATGGGGCAAGAAAATATCCAAAATGGTGAAATTCGAGACTTTCCAAGTTTCAGCCACCGTGGATTTATGCTAGATACTGGTCGTAAGTTTATTCCTTATGATACTCTTGTGGACATTATGCTAAACATGGCTTACTACAAGATGAATGACTTGCAGTTGCATTTGAATGATAACTATATTTTCCTCAAGGAGCACTTAGCAGGTAAAAATCTGACCAAGGAGCAGGAAATTGAGTATGTGCTCAATCATGCAGATACAGGTTTCCGTTTACAGACAGATATTGTCGGTGACAATGGTGTGCCTTTGACTTCTAAGCAACACTATACCAAAGATGAAATGCAAAGACTCATCGCTTTGGCTGATGAGCTAGGAATCAACTTGGTGCCAGAAATTGATACACCGGGGCATGCTTTATCATTTGTGAAGGTTCGTCCAGACTTGATGTATAAAGGACAGCTGAGTCCGAATAAGCACAATGTAGAGCGTGTTGCGATGCTTGATTTGGATAAGAATTATGATGAAACATTGCGCTTTGTCAAGTCTGTTTATGATAAATTGTTGGATGGAGAAAATGCCCCACTTCGAGGTGTTAAGACGATTCACATCGGAACAGATGAGTACTATGGCAACAATGAAAACTATCGTCGTTATGTCAATGATTTGATTACCTACATTAAAGGTAAGGGTTATACGCCACGAATTTGGGGTTCACTTAGCCGTAAGAGTGGTCAAACACCAGTTGATTTGAAGGATGTCGAAGTGGATATCTGGAGTCTAGGATGGCAACATCCCCAAGCGGCTTTGAAGGCTGGTGCTAAAATTATCAATATTACTGATGTTCCGACTTACAGTGTGCCAAATGGTAATAACCAGCAAGGAGCATATGGTGATTACTCTTCTTATGAGTATCAATATAATCGTTGGACACCAAATGATTTTACGACAGCAGGAAATGGTCCAAAATTAGCGGCTTCAAACCCTCATATCTTGGGTGGTGGACATGCTGTTTGGAATGATAATATTGATCTCCACGAAACAGGCATGACTTCTTATGATATTTTCAAGCGCTTCTTTGAAGCAACAAGAGTTACTGCTGAAAAGACATGGGGATCAAACCGAGCTGCTAACAACTTTGAAGGAAGAACATTACCACACGCAGACTATGTTTATGCACCAGGTAGTAATCCAGAGTACAAGATTGATGATACTGAGACCTATGAAATCAATTCAAAGACAATCAAGCGTTACGATGCAGAAAACATCACACAAAGCGCTAAAGGTCTAGTCTTCAATAAAGAAAGTAAGATTGAAAATGCTATTGGGAACGTCGGTCCAAATCACGTCTTAAAGTTGATGTGACGGTTACAGGTGACGGTGTGCAGGAGTTAGCTTCTAGTGAGGGGAACAAGCTCTATTTGTCTGATGAGTCAGGTAAAGTAGCCTATAAGTTTGAGCAACACCATATTCAGTTTGATAAGACATTGGAAAAAGGTAAACGCTATGAGCTAGTCTTTGTCACCAAACCTCAGTCAACTGAGCTCTATGTCAATGGTGAAAAGATTAATCGTATTGCTAACCCAGCTCACCCGAGATTGGCTCACACAAGTCTTGTCCTACCTCTTGAAAAAATCGGAGGTTTTGAAGGTACTTTGCATAATCTCAGCTTGTCTGATAAGCCATTTGTCAATCCACGTTTGATTGCACAGGATCAGATTGCCCGTGTGGAGGCAAGCAGTGAGCAACTACCAGGAAATGCGACAGAAGGAGCTGTTTCTAAAGCCTTTGATGGCAATCCTGCAACCTTCTGGCATTCACATTGGACGAAGAAGGATCCGTCTTATACGGTTACTATGACCTTGAAGCAAGCGACAGCTGTAAATGCTTTGACTTATCTTCCTCGTCCAGGTGGCGGAAATGGTCTTGTGACTAAATATGAAATCTATGCTAAAAAGGCTGATCAATTGGTTAAGGTAGCTGAAGGTACTTGGGATAATAATGCAGCTGAAAAGATTGCAAACTTTGAAGCTGTCGAAACGGATACAATCCAGTTGAAGATTCTACAGGGAGTAGAAGGATATGCTAGTGCAGCTGAAATCAATCTTTTGAAACCAATAGCTACATCAGATGAGCCTGCTACACCACCAGCACCAAAACCAGATCCAAAACCCGAAACTCCAGCTCCGAAAGATGACGGAACTGTTGAATTGGAAGATACCTTTATCGCTAAAAAACCAGCAGATCCAAGTGTAGTAGAAGCAGCTTTGAGAAGCCAAGAATACCTTAAGAAACAGTATAAGATTTTCCCAACTCCTCATAAGGTTACTTATGGCGATGGCTTGGTACGTCTAGATAAGAAAGTTCATTTGGTAATTGGTGAGCAAGTTGATATTTATACTCGTAATCGACTCAAGTCTATTTTGCAAAATAGCAATATCTCCTATACTACTGGTAAGACAGCCGAAGCTGGAGCAACTAATATCTATCTGGGAGTTCACCAGACTGGCTCAAAAGCGGAAGAAGCTCAGAAAACAGAGTCTGTCAACCAAGGACTATTTGATAAGATTGATGCTTATTCATTAGTGGTTAAAGGTCAGCAAATTTCCATTGTCGGAAAAGATACAGATGCTGTCTTCTATGGACTAACAACACTCAAGCATATGCTAAATGATAGCTCTGCTCCAGTTCTGCGTGAGGTCAATGTTGAAGACTATGCTGATGTGAAGAATCGTGGTTTTATCGAAGGCTATTATGGTAACCCATGGTCCAACGAAGATCGTGCGGCCTTGATGCGCTACGGTGGTGATTTGAAACTGACCCAGTATTTCTTTGCACCAAAAGATGACCCATATCACAACAGCAAGTGGAGAGAACTTTATCCAAAAGAAAAACTAGAAGAAATCCGTCAGCTCGCTAAGGTGGGGAACGAAAACAAGACTCGTTATGTTTGGACCATTCATCCATTTATGAATAGTCGAATTCGCTTCCAAAACGAGACGGTTTACCAAGAAGACTTGAATGCAATCAAGGCTAAATTTACCCAGTTACTGGACGTCGGCGTTCGTGAGTTTGGTATCCTTGCAGATGATGCAGCTCAGCCTTATGGTGGTTATGAAAGTTATAACCGCTTGATGAAAGATATGACCGATTGGTTGACTGAAAAACAAGCGACTTATCCGGGCTTGAAGAAAGAGATGATCTTTGTTCCAAGTCAGTATTGGGGCAATGGTCGGGAAGACGAATTGCGTTCCCTAAACCGTAATCTTCCGAAAAGTAGCATTATGACTCTGACAGGAGGAAAGATTTGGGGTGAAGTTTCTGAAAACTTCTTGACTCAACTTAAGCAAATATAGAGGCATCTGGTCAACCATATCGTCCTGTTCAACTTTGGATCAACTGGCCGTGTACAGATAATTCTAAACAACACCTTATCTTGGGTGGTGGTGAGAAATTCCTACACCCTGGTGTGGATCCAAGCCTAATCGGTGGGGTCATGCTCAATCCGATGCAGCAATCAGAACCATCTAAAATTGCTCTCTTCTCAGCTGCAGAGTACAGCTGGAATATCTGGAAGAATGAGGCAGAAGCCAAAGCTGTTAATGATATAGCTTTCAACTTTGCAGAAACAGGTCGTTTTACAGAGACCAAAGAATCTGCAGCTTTCCGTGAGCTAGGTAAGCACATGATTAACCAACATATGGATAATCGTGTTGTGAAGCTAGAAGAGTCTGTAGAGCTAGCTCCGAAATTGACAAACTTCATGAACAAGCTGAAAGCAGGTCAAGATGTCTCAGCTGAGCGCAAAGAGTTGAAGGCAGAATTTGCTAAGCTAAAAGCTGCTGCTGAGACCTATAAAGCATCAGGAAATGAACAGATGCGTGAGCAGATTAAGTACTGGCTTGATAATACCATTGACCAGATGAATGCCCTGGATGCTCTCTTGACAGCTACTGAATTTATTGGTAGCAAAAATGCTGACGGCCTTTGGAATAATTACTACAAGGGCTTGAAAGATTATGAGCAATCTAAGAAACATTCCTTCTGGTATGTTGACCATTACGAAAATGCTGAGCTAGGTGTACAGCATATCCGTCCATTTATCCTTAACCTTAAGGAATATCTGGCCAAGGAAATCGAAAAAGAACTGAACCCAGATAAAGTTGTAACGACCTTTATTACTAACCGTACAGGTGGTGAAGGAGATTTGACTCAGGTCTTGGACGGAGACTTGTCAACTCAAGTTATCTTTAAAAATCCAACCAGAATTAGCACTGGTGATTATGTTGGTCTGCAGTTTAACAAGCCTGTTTCTATCAAGAAGTTGAGCTTTGCTATGGGAGCTGTTAGCAATCCGAAAGACACCTTTAATAAGGCTAAGGTTGAATACCTAAATGAAGCCGGTGAATGGACTGCCCTTCCTCAAGGTAACTATGTCGGTAATGAGTCTGAGATTACCTTAGATAATCTTGACATCAAGGCCAAAGGTATTCGAATGGTTGCGACAGAAGACCGAGACAATACTTGGTTTGCAGTCCGTGAAATCGCAGTTAACCGTCCTCTTGAAAATGCCAAGAAGAAAGCTGGAAGTATTACCATCAGTCCAAATCTGGTCTATAAACTCAATACAACGGCTGCCAAGATGACTGACAATAGTGATAGCACAGAAGCAATGTTGGCAAGTTCTTCAACAGCAAATGGAGAAAGAGATACAACCCCGGTAGATGCTTGGGTACAGTTGGATCTTGGTTCTCAACAAACAGTCAAGAAGATTCGTTTGGTACAAGGAGTGACAGATAAGCTAGCAGCTGGTGTCATCGAAGTCTCTACTGACGGACAAAACTGGACAACGGTAGCCAACTTAACAGGTGAGCAAAGCAAAGAAGTTGAAACCAATCAGAATATCCGTTATGTACGCGTTAGAAATACGCAAAAGACTAATTTCTGGTGGCGAATTGGCAACCTATCTGTCGAGTCAGAGACTGGAACAGACCAATACACAGACACTAATGTTGAACAACTCAAGACTACTCAAGTCCATGAAAAATTGGGCCGCTACGAGATGGATATTCCAGCTGGAACAACTTTAGACGCGGGTCAATATCTTGGAATGAAACTAGAACGCCTCCATGAAATTGAGGATTTGAAACTGGGTGAGAATGCTAATCAAACACTCCAGCTCCGCTATTCTCCAAATGGAGTGGAGTGGTATAGTGCCTCTGAGTTACAAGATCACCAGCTCGTCCGCTATGTACGTCTTGAAAACAAGACAGGTCAGAAACAGGCAATAGGAACGACTTCCTTGCTCTTGACTACTAAGGAAATTCAACCAACATCAATTGAGTCAACCAGCATGGGTATCGATCCTAACTATGGTAGCGGAGATGTTCGTAAAGCGAAAAACCTAGACCAGCTCTTTGATGGTGATTTAAACAATTATGTTGAATTTTCTGATTATCCACAAACCGATGGTCATATGACTCTCAATCTTGGAGCAACCCGTCAAATTAAGAAGATTCGTGCCTACATTAAAGATGGTACACAGAACTATCTTCGTGATGGAAAGATTCAAGTTAGCGCAGATGGCAAGACCTGGAAAGATGTAGTTTCAGTAGGAGATGGTCAGGAAAATCCAGCACGTGATGACTCCTTAACTGATGGCTGGACACATGATTCACAGCGACCTGGAAATCGCTATATTGAGGGAGAATTGCCAGAAGCAACTGCAGCGAAATATCTCCGAGTGCTCTACACAGCTCCTTATCGTCATCGCTTTGTTGGATTTACAGAGTTAGTTATCAATGATGGAGAATACACTAAGTCAGTCAATAATCCAACTGTGGAAGGTGCGGGTACAGAGAGCAAGTCATCTGAAAAAGAATAATATAGCAGATGGCAATATTCTCAGCAGTTACAAGGCGACCCAAGACAGCGGTGAGTTGATTTACCATCTATCTGAAAAGACAGAATCAAATCATGTTCGCCTGATTTCAGATATTCTAGCAGGAAGCTCAGCGCACGTTTGGGCAAGAACCATTTCCAAAGATGGGCAAACAGCTTGGCAAGACTTGGGTGCGGTTACCACAAGCTTCCAAACCTTCCAGCTCGCTAACAGCGCCCACTTATTAGATGTTAAATTGAAGTGGGAAGGTGGTCGCCCTGAGTTTTATGAGGTTTCTACCTATCATGCTGAGATAGCTGAGACACCTAATCCAGATACACCAATACCACCAGTTCACAAGACGACACCAGATGAAGGCGTTCAAGCACCTGTAGTTGAACAGCCACGCTTGGATGTGGTAACTGAAGAAGTTGGCTTCAAGACCATCGAACGCGAAAAATCCACAGTTGCCTAAGGGTACCCGAAAAAGTTGTCCAAGAAGGCAAGGTTGGTGAGAAGACCACGCTTGTTGAAGTGACGATTGAGAATGGCAAGGAAAGCGGTCGAGTGACTCGAGATAGCTTCGTTTCCAAAGTTCCAGTGGATCAGATCGTGGAAATCGGTAAACCAGTCACGCAAGTGACACCAGATGAAGGCGTTCCAGCTCCTGTAGTTGAACAGCCACGCTTGGATGTGGTAACTGAAGAAGTTGGCTTCAAGACCGTCGAACGCGAAAAATCCGCAATTGCCTAAGGGTACCCGAAAAGTTGTCCAAGAAGGCAAGGTTGGTGAGAAAACCACGCTTGTTGAAGTGACGATTGAGAAGGGCAAGGAAAGCAGCCGAGTGACTCGAGATAGCTTCGTTTCCAAAGCTCCAGTGGATCAAATCGTGGAAATCGGTAAACCAGTTGAGCAAGTAACGCCAGCTGAAGGCGTTCAAGCCCTTGTAGTTGAGCAGCCACGCTTGGATGTGGTAACTGAAGAAGTTGGCTTCAAGACCGTCGAACGTGAAAATCCACAATTGCCTAAGGGTACCCGAAAAGTTGTCCAAGAAGGCAAGGTTGGTGAGAAGACCACGCTTGTTGAAGTGACGATTGAGAATGACAAGGAAAGCGGTCGAGTGACTCGAGATAGCTTCGTTTCCAAAGTTCCAGTGGATCAGATCGTGGAGATTGGAAGTAAGGAAGAAAAACCAAGCACTCCACCAGTACCATCTAAACCGGAAAGTGATTTGCGTATTCTGACTGATAAAGCTACCAAGGTTCAAGTCATTGGTACCAAGGCTACACTGGATAAAGTTGTTAGTCTGAAAGTCAAGAAAGTGAAAGCGCAAAACTTGGAAGGTAAGACTTATGATGCCTACGATATCACTCTGGAAGATCAAGATGGTCAGCCAATCCAGCCAAAAGGCAAGGTGTTTGTCAGTCTGCCTCTAGCTGCGAACAAAGAAGTTGAAGCTGTCTACACTGTTAAAAAAATGCTCAGCAAGTGGATAGTCTTGTCTTCCAACAAAAAGGTCGCTATGTCGAATTCATGACAGGTCAACTGAGTGTTTATGCAGTTGTGTACAAGACTAGTGCGAGCCAAGTGCAGGAAGAAAAACCAGAAATTCCTTCACAAGATCAAACTAACAAACCTGCTTCTCCTCAGAGTCAAGAAGCTAAACCAGAGGCGCCGCTACAGACTCCAGAAAGAAAAGAGACTGCAGTTTTGCCAAATACAGGAACAGCAACAGATTCCGCCTTCTTACTTGGTATTTTAACGGCCTTGACAGGATTGTTCCTGTTCAAAAAGAGGGAAGAGTAAGTATTTTACAAGGATCTTGTGGTTGATGGACGATAAAGAGTTCCTGAAATCGAAAGTTTAGGAGAAGGCCATATGGTCTTCTCCTTTTTCAGGCTTTTTGTCAACTGAAATGAGCGACTTATGTAGAGGTCATTTGATTGGGTATCAGTTTAGTGGATTGGATGATGAAAAGAGAAACCTGGTCTCTATGACCGACTGGCTCAATGCTGAAACAGATTAATACTGATCAAGAAAGCATGCTTTACTATGAAAACCGTTTGGACTCTTGGTTGGCCAATTACCCGAACTACTATCTTGACTACAAGGTGACTCCGATTTATTAAAAGGATGAATTGATCCCGAGAAAGATTGAGTTGCAGTATGTGGGAATCAATTATTTGGAAGCTGTTGCTAAAAACACAGTCAAAAAGCCGTTGGAAAACGGTTTTTTGTTATAATTAAATTATGATTTCAGAATTAAAGGAGAACATCATGACATTTGAAGAAATCTTGCCTGGATTAAAGGCTAAGAAAAAATATGTACGAACGGGTTGGGGAGGGGCTGAAAACTATGTGCAGCTTTTTGACACTATCGAGCAAAACGGGGTTGCACTTGAAGTGACGCCTTATTTCCTCATCAACGTGTCTGGTGAGGGAGAAGGTTTTTCCATGTGGAGTCCGACACCTTGTGATGTTTTGGCGACGGATTGGGTAGAAGTGCATGACTAGATGCGTATTGATTACGGGAGTGAGTTCAGGGATCGGTCTAGCTCAGGCTCGCCTCTTTTTAGAGAAGGGCTATCAAGTTTATGGAGTTGATCAAGGCGAAAATCCCCAATTGCAGGGTGATTTCCACTTTTTACAGAGAGATTTGACCTTGGACTTGGAGCCGATTTTTGACTGGTGTCCTCAGGTGGATATTTTGTGCAATACTGCTGGAGTTTTGGATGATTACAAACCACTTTTGGAGCAGACCGCGCAGGAAATTCAAGAGATTTTTGAAATCAACTATGTGACTCCTGTTGAGCTGACTCGCTATTATTTGACGCAAATGTTGGAAAATAAAAAGGGAATCATTATCAATATGTGTTCTATTGCCTCAAATCTAGCTGGTGGAGGTGGACATGCCTATACTTCCTCTAAGCATGCCCTGGCTGGTTTTACCAAGCAGTTGGCTCTAGACTATGCTGAAGCTGGGATTCAGATCTTTGGTATTGCTCCAGGTGCTGTCAAGACTGGCATGACTGCTGCGGACTTTGAACCCGGTGGCTTAGCAGACTGGGTGGCTAGTGAAACGCCTATCAAACGCTGGATTGAGCCAGAGGAAATAGCAGAGATTAGCCTTTTCTTAGCAAGTGGAAAAGCGAGCGCTATGCAAGGACAAATCCTGACCATTGATGGTGGTTGGAGTTTGAAGTAGGGGAATCTGATGGAAATCAAAAATCACTTTGGCGTCTATGGTGTTTGCTTTGAAAATGGGAAGTTGCTTTGCATTGAGAAAACGAGAGGACCCTATCAAAATCGTTATGATCTACCGGGTGGTAGCCAGGAAGTAGGTGAGGGGCTCACGGAAACACTTGCCAGAGAGCTTCAAGAAGAGACAGGATATACTCTCAGTAGTTATTCAAAACCTAGAATCTATGATGTGCTGGTTCAAGAAGATGGGCAAGACTTTGCAGTACACCATATCATGGCCTTTTATGATATAGTACTTGATTTCGAACGCTATCAAAAATCACTTCCTCATGAAGTTCTTGACGGAAGTAATGATTCAGCAAATGCACTTTGGTTGAATTTGGAAGAAATTACTGCCGATAATGCTTCTCCTTTAGTGTTGCAGGTTAAGGCAGAGTTACTAGGATTTCCAGAATTAGATATGACAAACTATAGAAATTGGAAGGTGAAGAAGGGGGATAATGGAACTATTTAAAACATGGAAGAAAAATATGGTTCTCTATGGTCTTCAATCTCAAATCGGAGCTGTCTACCGAAACAGTGATAGGACAACAAGCTTTTATGATGTTGGGAATTTTCTATACCTAGCAGGGGAGTTGAATTCCAGATTTTGGGAAGATTTTGTTAGGAAATATGGTTTAGATTATAAGATTATTATTTCAGAAAATACTAATTGGCAAGATTTTCTGCATCGGAGAGTGGGGCTAGTTTCTTTTACTCGCTATTCTTTTAAAGATAAGGCAAATTTTCAAGTTGAATTTCTAAATGATCTAGTTACTCATTTAGAGGAAGGTTACAGTATTGTGCCTATTGATAATCATATTTATAACTGCTTTTCTGAGGAAGAATGGTCACAAGATTTAAAGGGAGATTTTGAGTCTTATCAGGATTTTGCTTTAAAAGGTGGATTTGGCTTTGTGGTTCTTAAAAATAATGAACTGATTGCTGGGATTTCCTCAGGGTTAGTTTACCGTGGAGCAGTTGAAGTGGAAGTTGCAACTAGACCAAACGAACAAGGAAAAGGATTTGCTAAAAAGCTTGGTGCTGCAATGATTCTAGAGAGTTTAAATAGAGATATGTTTCCTCTCTGGGATGCTCATAACGAGGCTTCCAAAAAAGTAGCAGAATTTTTAGGATATGAGTTAGTGGAACCTTATGAAGCTTTTGAACTAGATGAAAGCGGCATATAATGATATCTGATATTGTATCTCTTAAGACGAGGTGAATGGACATGCAAAACCAACTGGCTTTTAGTGGAGAAAAAATTATTGAAAAAGTTTATCCTCAGTTATTGCACCATGTTGGAATGATTCGTGGGGAATATTTGTTGAGAGAGCTCAATCAAAACATACTGTTACCAAGTTGTCAGCAATTTGTGAAAGATTATCTAAGCTCAATTTGCTCCTTGTACTCAGATGAAGAGGTTTGGTATCGTTTTTCTGAATTAACGAGTATGGAAGCTAATTGTTTAGAGGGGACTAAAGAGTATTTTGATGAACGCCATCCTTTGTTTGGTTACAGAGGGACTAGGCGTTTACTGGCGTGTCCGGATGAATTTCAGGCTGAGGCAAATGTCGTTACAGATGTTTATCAAAATAATCCCAATCTGTCTGTTATTTTTCCTTTTGTGAATGATGCTGAGCAGTTAAAGCAAGCTATTACAGTACTGCGTCAGCATGGTTTTACTGGGAAAGTCGGTACGATGATTGAATTGCCGTCAGCTTATTTTGACTTAGACAGGATACTGGAAGCGGGAATTTCAAAGATTGTAGTTGGAATGAATGATTTGACTTCATTTGTTTTTGCGACTGTGAGAAATAGTCAATGGCATGATAAGGAAAGTCCAATTATGTTAGACTTACTCCGACAAATGAAGGAAAAAGCAAAGACTAAAAAGATTGACTTTGCTGTAGCAGGTTATCTGAATCTTTCTTTCATACAAAAAATGAATCAGATGGAGATTAAGTGCATTATCCACTATAGTTCTATTCCAGAGATTTTTGATTTAGAAATTGAACATCCAGACCATCTCAAACACATAAAAGAAAAAAGTAAAAAATTACAAAGGAGCAACCTATGACACCGCAAGAAATGTGGAATGCCTATAAGAAAATTAACCCTTCTATCGGAGATGAGATAGATGCTTGGGCTTTTGGAGTAGAAGCCGATCTCTTGGCAGACTTGGTTTTAAAAGGCGAAAAGACGGCAACCGCTTCAGCCTACGACCTCTACGCACTAGAAGATGAACCCCTTCCGCAAGAAGGGACCTTTGATGTTATTTTAGATAGCCAAGATCAGGCTGTCTGTATTGTCAAAATTACCAAGGTTTCTGTTGAACCCTTCAATCAAGTTTCTGCTGAACATGCCTTTAAGGAAGGGGAAGGTGACAAATCCCTAGCCTATTGGCGTCAGGTTCATGAGGACTGTTTCGCCGAGTGGCTGCGAGAGGCAGGACTGACTTTTACACCTGACAGCAAGGTTGTATTAGAAGAATTTCGCAAGGTCTACCCTCAGTAGACCGCTAGAAGGAAGAAAGTTTTGGAAATCGCCGTCCAATCCTTTTTTCTTAAGCAAAACATGATATAATAAGTTTGTTTGAAGAAGAGCAGCAGCTCTTAAACTTAGAATAGGAGAAAAACTATGCAAGCAGTTGAACATTTTATTACGCAATTTGTTCCTGAACATTATGATTTATTTTTAGACTTGAGTCGTGAGACTAAGGCATTTTCTGGGAAGGTGAGCATCACTGGTCAAGCGAAAAGTGACCGTATTTCCCTTCATCAAAAAGACTTGGAAATCGTTTCTGTAGAAGTTGCGGGTCAAGCTCGTCCATTTACAGTTGATCATGAAAATGAAGCCCTTCATATCGAACTTGCTGATGCAGGTCAAGTTGAATTGGTTATCGCATTTTCAGGAAAAATCACAGACAATATGACAGGGATTTACCCTTCTTACTATACTGTTGATGGAGTGAAGAAGGAAGTCTTGTCTACTCAATTCGAGAGTCATTTTGCTCGTGAAGCCTTCCCGTGTGTGGACGAGCCAGAAGCCAAAGCAACCTTTGATCTTGCTCTACGTTTTGACCAAGCAGAAGGTGAAGTGGCCTTGTCCAACATGCCTGAGATTGATGTTGAAAACCGTAAGGAAACAGGTATCTGGAAGTTTGAAACGACACCTCGCATGTCTTCATACTTGTTGGCTTTTGTCGCTGGTGATTTGCAAGGTGTGACCGCTAAAACCAAGAATGGTACCCTCGTTGGTGTATACTCTACCAAAGCACATCCACTTTCTAACCTTGATTTCTCACTAGACATCGCTGTTCGCTCAATTGAGTTTTACGAAGATTACTACGGAGTCAAGTACCCAATCCCTCAATCGCTCCATATCGCCCTTCCTGACTTCTCAGCGGGTGCTATGGAAAACTGGGGTCTTGTAACTTACCGTGAAGTTTATTTAGTTGTGGATGAGAACTCTACCTTTGCCAGCCGTCAACAAGTTGCCCTTGTCATTGCCCATGAGCTTGCTCACCAATGGTTTGGAAACCTCGTCACTATGAAATGGTGGGATGACCTCTGGCTCAATGAAAGCTTTGCTAACATGATGGAATACGTCTGTGTCGATGCCATCGAGCCAAGCTGGAATATCTTTGAAGACTTCCAAACAGGTGGTGTCCCAGCGGCACTTAAACGCGATGCGACTGATGGCGTTCAGTCTGTTCACGTCGAAGTCAAACACCCAGATGAAATCAATACCCTCTTTGACGGAGCTATCGTCTATGCCAAAGGAAGTCGCCTCATGCACATGCTTCGTCGTTGGCTCGGTGATGCTGATTTTGCTAAGGGCTTGCATGCCTACTTTGAAAAACACCAATATGGAAATACCATTGGTCGTGACCTATGGAATGCCCTTGGACAAGCGTCAGGACGTGATGTTGCAGCCTTCATGGATTCTTGGTTGGAGCAACCTGGTTATCCAGTTCTCACTGTCAAAGTTGAAAATGATGTCTTGAAGATTTCACAAAAACAATTCTTTATCGGTGAGCACGAAGACAAGAACCGCCTCTGGGTTGTGCCACTAAACAGCAACTGGAAAGGCTTGCCTGATACACTCGAAACTGAAAGTATTGAAATCCCTGGCTACGCCGCTCTTCTTGCTGAAAATAAAGGAGCTCTTCGTCTCAATACTGAAAATACTGCCCACTACATTACAGACTATCAAGGAGACTTGTTAGAAGCTGTTCTTGCTGAGCTAGAGACACTAGATAACACAAGTAAACTCCAAATCGTTCAAGAACGTCGTTTGCTTGCTGAAGCAGGGCACATTTCTTATGCTGACTTGCTCCCAGTCCTTGATAAACTTGCTAAGGAAGAATCTTACCTTGTTGTTTCAGCTGTTTCTCAAGTGATTTCTGCCCTTGAGCGCTTTATCGATGAAGGAACAGAAGCTGAGAAAGCCTTTAACCGTCTGGTTGCTAAATTGGCTCGTCACAACTATGACCGTCTTGGTTTTGAAGCTAAAGATGGGGAATCAGATGAGGATGAATTGGTTCGTCAGTTGACTATTTCCATGATGATTCGCTCTAATGATGCAGAAGCTAGTCAAGTCGCTAGCCAAATCTTTGCGGCTCACAAGGAAAATCTTGCAGGACTTCCAGCAGCAATCCGTGCTCAAGTTCTCATCAATGAAATGAAACACCATGAGACCAAGGATTTGGTCGCAACTTATCTGGACCTCTACACTCATGCGACGGATGCGGTCTTTAAACGCCAGCTGGCAGGAGCTCTTGCGTACAGTACAGATGCCGACAATATCCAAACCTTGATTGGCTCATGGAAGGACAAATTTGTAGTGAAACCACAAGACCTTTCTTCATGGTACCTCCAATTCCTCGGACACCAAGCTACCCAAGAAACTGTTTGGGTTTGGGCGCGAGAAAAACTGGGATTGGATCAAGGCAGCCCTTGGTGGTGATATGAGCTTTGATAGTTTTGTCATCTTCCCATCACACATCTTTAAAAACAGAGCAACGCTTGGCAGAATACAAAGAATTCTTTGAACCACAACTCTCTGACCTCGCTCTTAGCCGAAACATCCGTATGGGGATCAAGGATATCGCAGCGCGTGTTGACTTGATTAAGCGTGAGAAAGCAGCAGTCGAAGCTGTTGTAGCCCAATATGCTAAAGCTTAATTCGTTCGAAATGTAAATAAAAAACTCAACTTTCTATCTGAAAACAAGAGAGAGTTGAGTTTTTTTTAAGGCAATTTTGGTATAATAATCGTAACAAGGAGGAGTTTCTGATGATAAAAATCTTATTAGTAGAAGATGATCTAGGCCTGTCAAACTCAGTATTTGACTTTTTAGATGATTTTGCAGATGTCATGCAGGTCTTTGATGGAGAAGAAGGTCTCTACGAAGCAGAAAGTGGCGTTTATGACTTGATTCTACTTGATCTGATGTTGCCTGAAAAAAATGGTTTCCAAGTTTTGAAAGAATTGCGTGAAAAAGGAATTACGACACCAGTCCTTATCATGACTGCTAAAGAGAGTTTGGATGATAAGGGACATGGATTTGAGTTGGGAGCGGATGACTACCTAACAAAACCTTTCTACCTAGAAGAGCTCAAAATGCGGATCCAAGCCCTTCTCAAACGTTCAGGCAAGTTTAACGAAAATACCTTGACCTATGGGGATATTGTCGTCAACCTTTCAACGAATGAAGTAAAAGTGGAAGATACTCCTGTGGAATTGCTCGGGAAAGAGTTTGAGTTATTGGTTTACTTCCTTCAAAATCAAAATGTTATTCTTCCCAAGACACAAATTTTTGACCGTCTATGGGGATTTGATAGCGATACGACTATTTCTGTTGTGGAAGTCTATGTCTCAAAAGTTCGCAAGAAACTGAAGGGTACAGCCTTTGCTGAAAATCTTCAAACCTTGCGTAGTGTCGGGTATATTTTAAAAGATGTTCAATAAACTAAAAAAAACATGGTATGCGGATGATTTCAGCTATTTCATTCGAAACTTCGGAGTGTTCACCCTGATTTTCTCTGCTATGACCTTGATTATCCTTCAGGTCATGCACTCGAGTCTCTACACCTCTGTAGATGAAAAACTCCAAGCCCTTAGTAGTAGTCCCCAAGCGGTCATCCAGTTAGCCCTTAATCGGGCAACTGAGGAAGTCAAGGATATTCAACCAGCAACAGCGGATGCCAGTAAGGCTGAAGTAAAGCCCAATGTTAGCTCAAATACAGAAGTTTTGCTCTTTGACAAGGATTTTAACCAACTCTTACTGGGCAATCGTTTTCTAGGCTTGGGATAAGATCAAGCTGGACAAGAAAGAGTTGAATCATATTCGCCAAATTCAAGTTGTCAATAGCTATGGTCAGGAAGAAACCTATCGGATGATTTTGATGGAAACCAACTCTTCCTTCGTATCAAGCAATGTCAAATATGCTGCGGTTCTAATCAATACCAGCCAGCTTGAGCAAATCAGCCAAAACCACGAGCATTTAATTGTTGTAGTGATGGCTAGTTTCTGGCTCCTGTCTTTAATTGCCAGTGTTTACCTGGCACGTGTCAGTGTCAAACCCTTACTGGAAAGTATGCAAAAAGCAGAAGTCTTTTGTTGAAAAATGCAAGTCACGAACTGAGAACGCCTTTGGCCGTTTTACAAAAATCGTTTAGAAAAATCTCTTTCGAAAACCAGAGGCAACCATCATGGAATCCAGCGAAAGTATTGCTTCCAGTCTTGAAGAAGTTCGCAACATGCGTTTCCTCACGACCAATCTTCTCAACCTTGCACGTCGAGATGATGGAATCAAACCAGAAATAGCAGAAGTTTCTCCACAATTCTTTAAAACAACCTTTGCCAACTATGAGTTGATTGCTTCTGAAAAACGATCGTGTTTTTTTGACTATGAAAAATCGAGTTTATCGCCCATTCATGACCGATCAGTTGCTCCTCAAACAACTCATGACCATCTTATTTGATAATGCCATCAAGTATACCGAAGATGATGGCAAGATTGAGTTTGTGGTCCATGCTACAGAACGCCATCTCTATCTTACAGTAACAGATAATGGGATTGGAATCTCAGCTGCCGATAAGAAGAAAATCTTTGACCGTTTTTACCGTGTGGACAAGGCAAGAACTCGTCAGAAAGGTGGCTTTGGCTTGGGACTTTCTTTGGCCAAGCAGATCGTTGATGCCTTACGAGGAACGATTACCGTGAAAGATAACAAACCTAGAGGAACGATTTTTTTGAAGTAAAAATCGCTATTCAATCTCCTCCAAAACGAAAGAATAAATAAAAAAGACAGTTTTGAGAAACTGTCTTTTTAGATAACAAGAAAAGAGGTTGGCACTACTACCAACCTCTATTTTGAAAGTTTTCGTTTAATCATCTTTCGTTGAAGTTGTAAAAGTGCAAAGCTTGTTCCCATTGCAGCGATAAAAGATAAGGCTGTATTTAATTTTAAGGCTAAAAAGATAAAGCTAAAAAGCACCATAAAAATACAAAAAAACAAGCAATATTTACAAAAAATAAAATCTCTTTTAAGTTAGGGCCGACTGGAGCTTCCGGTGTATAATCTTGATAAAGCGGAGTTTGATTCGATTCGGGAGCTTGTTCAAACTCATAAGCTTCTAGTTTTCTTGCGGGCATGATTCTCTCCTTAACAGTACATAACTATTTTATCATTTTTTATGCAGATAATTATTACAGAATTGTTACAAAACTACTAAAGTCTCTTATCATTATCTGAGCCGCTCTTCTTGACACCTACTAGGGAAAGTGATAGCATGGATGTTACACTTGAAACAGATGACCAGACCTACTCTTTTATAAATATACTGAGTAAGGAAGGGATAACTTATATAAATTGATTGCAAGCAAGTGCTTTTCCTAAGATAATTTGTTGAGTTGCTACCTTGATACTTTTGAAGTGTATTGGTAGGAGTTGTTTTGAATAGATGATAAGACAGAGATTCTGTCTATTGGACTGGGTGGCTTTTTGCTACCTCTGGGAAACGTTAAAGGAGATAAGCATGTATCTTGCTATCAAAGAAATATTACGAAACAAACTTCGATATAGTTTGATTCTAACTACTATTTTTCTTATCGCTTTTATGGTCTTTTTTATGACCAGTTTAGCTCTTGGCCTTGTGCGAAACAACCGAGCAGCTATTGATAACTGGCAAGCGACGGGTGTGGTTTTATCTGACTACGCAAATGATAATTTGACAGCATCCTTTATTCCTGAAAAGAACTACAAGGATAAGAGTTCTAAAGAGGCTGCTCCCCTGGGCTATATGTTCGCTGTGACCAATCTAGTCGATGATAGTGAAAAGGTCAATGTTTCCATCTTTGCTCAAGAGTGGGACTCTTTTATCTCTCCGAGTTTGACGGAGGGTCGTTATCCTGAAGGAGATGATGAGGTTGTCGTGGATCAGTCCTTTGAGAATTATGGGATTAAGCTAGGTGATACCATTCAGCTCAATGGAAGCGAGGCAAGTTACAAGATTGTAGGTCTGACTCAAGATAATAAATTTTTCACCGAGCCTGTTGTCTTTACGAGTCTGTCAACTTATTGGACCTTACAAGGAACCTTGAAAGCCAATCGTTCCATCTCTGCCTTGGTATTGAAAAATGATATAGAAGTGGCTGGAGACGGACTGAAACAGATTTCTATTCCAAAAATGATATCGAAAATTCCTGGTTACACACCTCAGGTGAATGTATTTTCAGGCATGATTCTCGCTATGATTGTCATCACAGGCTTGATTGTGGGGATTTTTGTCTATATCATTACCATCCAAAAACTAGGACTTTATGGAATAATGCGGGCTCAGGGAATACAGATCAAAACCATTGTATGGTCTCTTTTCTGTCAAATCTTCCTCCTAGCTGGTATGGGGATTGCTTTAGCCTTGCTGGCTATTGGAGGAGTGATTTTAGTCTTACCAGCTACCTTCTTTTTCTATCCAAGCTGGTTAGCCTACTCTATCCTAAGTTTGGTAATTTGCTTGATGGCCCTTCTAGGTGGTGTCATTTCACTTCCACGCTTGCTAAAGGTGGACCCGATTACTGCGATTGCAGAGTGATAAGGAGAATAGTATGACAGCATTGATTGAAATGACTCAAGTGACAAAAACGTACGGGGAAGGAAAGATGAAAGTCGTAGCTCTGCATGAGACGAATTTTCAGCTGAATGAGGGAGAGTTCGTGGCTATCGTTGGGCCTTCTGGCTCTGGAAAGACGACCTTTCTAACGACTCTAGGACAACTACAGGAAGCTTCGAGTGGAAAGATTCTAGTCAAAGGGAAGGAAACAGGCAGTTTAACGGAGAAGGAAAAAACAGATCTCCGTTTTAGAGAGTTTGGCTTCATTCTTCAGGCTTCAAACTTAATTCCTTTTCTAACGGTAAAGGAACAGCTAGATTTGATTGACAGACTGGATAAGGGAAAAAATAGTAAAAGTGACCGAAAAGAGCTCTTTGAGTTGTTGGATTTGGAAAAAGTAAAAGATCATTATCCCAAGGCTTTATCAGGTGGCGAACGTCAACGTGCCGCGATAGCTAGAGCGCTTTATAACAATCCAAGCATCGTGCTTGCAGATGAGCCGACAGCCAGTCTGGATACTCAGCGTGCTTACCAAGTAACGGAGATGTTGGCTGCCATTGCCCACGAACAAGGGAGAGGAGTTGTTATGATTACACATGATACACGCCTTCTTGATAAGGTTGACCGTATCTATGTCATGAATGATGGCCACCTAGTAGAAAAAACACATGCATAAAAAAGAGAGTGGACGGTACTGGTTACTGTTCCCTTTTTGATTGAAAACTTTAAAAATGACGTTGACTTTTTTATAAAACTCCTAGTATTCATAGCTGATTTTTAAGAATTGTGGTATAATTTTCCTTATGGAAAAGATTATCATTACAGCAACTGCTGAAAGTATTGAACAAGTTGAACAGTTACTCGAAGCTGGCGTAGACCGTATCTATGTCGGTGAGAAAGATTTTGGCCTTCGTCTGCCAACGACCTTTAGTTATGAAGAGTTGCGCACCATCGCTAAGCTCGTTCATGATGTGGGTAAGGAATTAATCGTTGCAGTTAACGCCCTCATGCACCAAGATATGATGGACCGTATCAAGCCCTTCCTAGACTTCTTGGAAGAAATCAAGACAGACTATATTACAGTAGGAGATGCAGGTGTTTTTTATGTGGTCAACCGTGATGGCTATTCCTTCAAGACTATCTACGATGCTTCAACTATGGTAACTAGTAGTCGTCAGATTAATTTCTGGGGTCAAAAGGCAGGAGCTTCTGAGGCGGTTTTGGCGCGTGAAATTCCATCTGCTGAGCTCTTCAAGATGCCAGAGATTTTGGAAATTCCTGCTGAAGTGTTGGTTTATGGGGCTAGTGTCATTCACCATTCTAAGCGTCCGCTCTTACAAAACTACTATAACTTTACGCATATTGATGATGAAAAGACACGTAAACGGGACCTTTTCTTGGCAGAACCAAGTGATCCAGAGAGCCATTATTCCATCTTTGAAGATAATCATGGTACCCATATCTTTGCTAACAATGACCTTGATTTAATGACCAAATTGACTGAGTTGGTTGAGCATGGTTTCACCCATTGGAAGCTAGAAGGACTCTACACTCCAGGTCAGAACTTTGTTGAGATTGCTAAACTCTTTATCCAAGCGCGTAGCTTGATCCAAGAGGGTAACTTTAGCCATGATCAAGCCTTCTTGTTAGATGAGGAAGTGCGCAAGTTACACCCTAAAAACCGTTTTCTCGATACAGGATTCTATGATTACGATCCTGATATGGTTAAATAGGACACGAAAACCCGAAATAAAAATGTTCGGGTTTTTCAAGTGTATCCATGAAATAAAAACGGATACATGTTATAATAAAAATAGCTCTTTAATGGAGGTGTTTGAGTGGAAAATCTGAAGAAAATGGCAGGTATCAAGGCTGCTGAGTTTGTCAAAGATGGGATGGTTGTCGGACTAGGAACCGGCTCCACTGCCTACTATTTCGTGGAAGAAATCGGTCGTCGGATTAAGGAAGAAGGATTGCAGATTACAGCTGTAACGACTTCTAGTGTGACCAGTAAACAGGCAGAAGGACTCAAAATTCCACTCAAGTCTATTGACCAAGTAGACTTTGTCGATCTGACAGTCGATGGAGCAGATGAAGTGGATAGCCAGTTTAATGGAATCAAAGGTGGTGGGGGCGCCCTTCTCATGGAGAAGGTTGTAGCAACGCCATCTAAAGAATACATCTGGGTTGTTGATGAAAGCAAGCTTGTAAACAAACTAGGTGCTTTTAAATTGCCTGTGGAAGTGGTTCAGTATGGCGCAGAACAGGTCTTTCGTCGTTTTGAGCGAGCTGGCTATAAGCCTCATTTCCGTGAAAAAGACGGTCAACGTTTTGTGACCGATATGCAGAACTTTATCATTGATCTAGCCTTGGATGTCATTGAAGATCCAATTGCCTTCGGACAAGAATTGGACCATGTCGTTGGTGTCGTAGAGCATGGCTTGTTCAACCAAATGGTGGATAAGGTCATCGTTGCTGGACGAGACGGGGTTCAGATTTTAACTTCAACAAAAGCAAGATAACTAAAATAATAAGGAGACAGATTATGTCAAAATTTAATCGAATTCACTTGGTGGTACTGGATTCTGTAGGAATTGGTGCTGCACCAGATGCCAATAACTTTGTCAATGCAGGGGTTCCAGATGGAGCTTCTGATACACTGGGACACATTTCCAAAACAGTTGGTTTGAATGTTCCAAACATGGCTAAAATCGGTCTAGGAAATATTCCACGTGAAACGCCTTTGAAGACTGTACCAGCAGAAAGCAATCCAACTGGTTATGCAACGAAACTAGAAGAAGTATCTCTTGGTAAGGATACTATGACTGGACACTGGGAAATCATGGGACTTAACATTACGGAGCCTTTCGATACTTTCTGGAATGGATTCCCGGAAGAAATCTTGACAAAAATCGAAGAATTCTCAGGACGCAAGGTCATTCGTGAAGCTAACAAACCGTACTCAGGAACGGCTGTTATCGATGACTTTGGACCACGTCAAATGGAAACTGGGGAGTTGATTATCTATACTTCAGCTGACCCTGTCTTGCAAATCGCTTCCCACGAAGACATCATTCCTTTGGATGAACTTTACCGTATTTGTGAATACGCTCGTTCGATCACTCTTGAGCGTCCAGCCCTTCTAGGTCGTATCATTGCCCGTCCATATGTAGGTGAGCCTGGAAACTTCACTCGCACGGCAAATCGTCGTGACTTGGCTGTATCTCCATTTGCACCAACTGTTTTGGATAAATTGAATGAGGCTGGTATCGATACCTATGCTGTTGGTAAAATCAACGATATCTTTAACGGTGCTGGTATCAACCATGACATGGGTCATAACAAGTCAAATAGCCACGGAATTGATACACTTTTGAAGACTATGGGACTTGCTGAGTTTGAAAAAGGATTCTCATTTACAAACTTGGTAGACTTTGATGCCCTTTATGGTCACCGTCGCAATGCTCATGGTTACCGTGATTGCTTGCATGAGTTTGATGAGCGCTTGCCTGAAATTATCGCAGCCATGCGAGAGGATGACCTTCTCTTGATTACTGCGGACCATGGAAATGATCCAACCTACGCGGGTACAGACCACACTCGTGAATACATTCCGCTTTTTGGCTTACAGTCCATCCTTTAAAGAAAAATGGTGTCATTCCAGTTGGACATTTTGCAGATATTTCTGCAACAGTTGCGGATAACTTTGGTGTTGAAACAGCCATGATTGGGGAAAAGTTTCTTAGATAAATTGGTATAAGATGACGAGGTATGCTTTACTTGTTCGGGGCATTAATGTCGGAGGAAAAAAATAAGGTTGTCATGGCGGAGCTTCGTCAAGAACTGACAGAGTTGGGACTGGAAAAAGGTTGAAACCTACATCAACAGTGGCAACATTTTCTTTACTTCGACTGTTCCCAAAGCCCGATCGGTTGAACAGTTAGAGACTTTCTTTGAAGTCCATTATCCATTTATTCAGAGCTTTTCTTTGCTGAGTCTAGAGGACTTTGAGGCGGAGCTTGACAATCTACCAGGTTGGTGGAACGAAGACTTAGCACGAAAAGACGTCCTCTTCTACACGGAGGGCTTGGATGTGGATCAAGTCATCGAGAAAGTGGACAGTTTGGAACTGGAAGATGAAGTCATTCATTTTGGAAAACTTGGGATTTTCTGGGGGAAATTCTCTGAGGAATCCTACTATGCAACTGCCTATCATAAGTACTTGCTCAAGATGCCTTTTTATAGCAACATCACCATTCGCAATGCCAAAACCTTTGACAAAATTGGTCAAATGCTAAAAAATAATAAAGGAGACACACAATGACATTTTTAGACAAAATCAAGGAAACAGCTACTTTTCTGAAAGATAAAGGAATCCAAGCGCCTGAGTTCGGTCTAATCCTTGGATCAGGACTTGGAGAATTGGCAGAAGAAATCCAAAATCCAGTGGTTGTAGACTATGCAGACATTCCAAACTGGGGTCGTTCAACAGTAGTTGGTCACGCTGGGAAATTAGTATATGGAGAACTTGCAGGTCGCAAGGTCTTGGCTCTTCAAGGTCGTTTCCATTTCTATGAAGGAAATCCTCTGGAAGTGGTGACTTTCCCAGTACGTGTGATGAAAGTTCTCGGATGTGAAGGTGTCATTGTAACTAATGCAGCTGGAGGTATTGGATTTGGTCCTGGTACCTTGATGGCTATCTCAGACCATATCAATATGACGGGGCAAAACCCATTGATGGGTGAAAACTTAGATGATTTTGGTCCACGTTTCCCAGATATGTCTAAAGCCTACACACCAGAATACCGTGCAACTGCCCATGAAGTGGCTAAGAAACTTGGTATCAAGCTTGATGAAGGTGTCTATATTGGTGTAACTGGTCCAACTTATGAAACACCTGCAGAAATTCGTGCCTATAAGACACTGGGAGCAGATGCTGTTGGTATGTCTACGGTTCCTGAAGTTATTGTGGCAGCCCACTCAGGTTTGAAAGTTCTAGGAATTTCATGTATCACTAACCATGCTGCTGGATTCCAAGAAGAACTCAATCACGAAGAAGTTGTAGAAGTGACTGAACGTGTCAAAGGCGACTTTAAGGGCTTGCTGAAAGCTATTCTTGCAGAATTGTAAGGGGGTACGATGTTAAGTTTATTTAATAATCCATTTTTTAGAATTATTCGTGGGATTTTAATAATCGTTCTCCTAACCTTGGTTTGGCTATTTATTTTTGCAGCCTTTAATAATTCTGGTAGTGAAACCAATTACGAGCCATTTCAAGGAGCGTCCATTGTTTTTTCAGTTTTGAGTTATCTAATCATAGTCTTTCTATTTCAATACCATAAGGTTATTAACATAAAAGAACTCATTCGCTCTTCCTATAGTGCAATTCAAATTAAAGAACAGTATGTTGAAAAATTAATTATCCAGCTTCGTGAATTAACGGATAAGATTGTAGACCATGAATTAAAAATGTCCGTTCGTAAAAATGTTTCAGACTTGTTAGAAGAAACACGTTCTGTCAATAATTCCACAAATGATGAAAACCAGGCAAATCATTCGGAGTCTAAGCGTAAATTTTATGGAGAATCTGGGACAGTTTCATCCCACGCACACTCTTCTCAAGTAGAGGAAACGAAGAGCAAAATATTGGAACAAATTGAAAGGGACACCAATATTACAGCCGATCAAAGTATTAAGGATCTGATAGCTGAAATCAAAGAATCAGAAGTACTAGTTGCCAATCAAAAATTACACTACAATGAAATGGTGTCGGAATACAATAAGGCGATTTATAGTTTGCCCTTAGCTTTTTTAAGAACAACTCTAGGTCTATTTGAAAAAAAGAGTATTTATAATTTACACCTAGTATCAAAAAGTCGAGATTCTATCTAAAAATTTATAAAAATTATAGAAAGGTAGAGCGAGGTGTTCTAATTTGAACACGAGCGGAAAACTCGGAAAATAGATAATCTGACTGAGAAATCAGGATCTCTCGTCAGATTCCTAATTTTCAGTCGTTTTCTTGTCGCTCTTTGTATCATAAATTATGTCTATCCATATTGCTGCTCAGCAGGGTGAAATTGCTGATAAAATTCTTCTTCCTGGGGATCCTCTTCGTGCTAAGTTTATTGCGGAGAATTTCCTTGAAGATGCTGTTTGTTTTAACGAAGTGCGTAACATGTTTGGCTACACCGGTACTTATAAAGGTCACCGTGTATCAGTCATGGGAACTGGGATGGGAATGCCGTCTATTTCCATCTATGCGCGTGAGTTAATTGTAGACTACGGAGTGAAAAAATTGATCCGTGTCGGAACCGCTGGTTCCTTGAACGAGGATGTTCATGTCCGTGAATTGGTTTTGGCGCAGGCAGCTGCGACTAACTCAAACATCATCCGCAATGATTGGCCACAGTACGATTTCCCGCAAATCGCTAGCTTTGATTTGCTAGACAAGGCCTACCATATTGCAAAAGAACTTGGTATGACAACCCACGTTGGGAACGTCTTGTCATCTGATGTCTTTTACTCAAACTACTTTGAAAAGAATATCGAGCTTGGTAAATGGGGAGTTAAGGCTGTGGAAATGGAAGCGGCAGCTCTTTACTATCTTGCTGCCCAACACCACGTTGATGCACTTGCTATCATGACCATTTCTGATAGCTTGGTTAATCCAGATGAAGACACTACTGCAGAAGAACGCCAAAATACCTTTACTGATATGATGAAGGTTGGTTTGGAAACCTTGATTGCAGAGTAAAATGTAAAAGAAACTCCTGATTTCAAGTGGAATCAGGAGTTTTTCATAGATGCGATTTTTTCGGGGTCTGGTGTGACACGGAGGGTCTTTTGTCCTGTGTAGGTTACAAAACCGGGTTTGCCACCAGTTGGTTTGTTGAGTTTTTTAACTTCAATCATATCCACCTGAACTAGATTTGACAGGCGCCCTTTGGAGAAATATGCAGCAAGTTCTGCAGCGTCCGTCTTAACTTCATCAGATGGATCAAGATTTCCTGAGATGACGACATGGCTGCCAGGGATGTCCTTGGCATGGAACCAAAGTTCTTCCTTGCGGGCCATTTTAAAGGTCAATTCCTCATTTTGAAGATTGTTTCGACCGACATAGATGATGGTTTTGCCATCGCTGGCCAGATACTGTTCTGGTTTCTTGCGTTTCTGGATTTTCTCGCGTTGGCGCCTTCTAATGAAGCCAGTTTGAATCAATTCTTCACGAATTTCAGCGATTTCCTCCAGTCCAGCTTGGTTGAGGACGGTCTCGACACTTTCCAGATAAAGAATAGTTGACTTGGTTTCTTCAATCAGCTCAGTCAAGTATTTGACAGCTTCTTTGAGTTTCTGGTAACGCTTAAAATAGCGTTGGGCATTCTGACTGGGAGTTAGTGCCTTATCAAGCGCAATGGTGATAGGTTGGTTGGTGTAGTAGTTGTCCAAGGTAACCTGATCTTGGTCATTAGGCACTTGGTGGAGGAAGGTTGTCAACAATTCCCCTTTTTGGCGAAATTCCTCAGCATTGTCTGTCGCTAGTAACTCTTTTTCTTGTTTTTTCAGCTTATGGCGATTTTTTTGAAGTTCATTTTCAACGCGACGAATCAGTTCACTGGCTTGCTGTTTGACACGGTCCCGTTCAGCCTTGTCCTTATAGTAGGTGTCCAGAAGATCAGAAAGGCTGGCAAAAGGCTCTCCTACACTATTTTCGAAGGGAATTGGACTGAAGGAAGTCTCCGTTAGGAAAGGCTTGGTTTCTTGCCCGAAGAAGTTTCGGAAAGTAGACAGTTTATCACTGACAAGAATGTTTTCCAATTCATTTGCCGTATCACGTCCTAGACCTTGAAAGAGACTTTGAAGATTTTTTGTTGTTAGTTCTTGGGTTTGCAGGATTTCAAAGAGTTTTTCATCCTTGACAGTAAAAGGATTGAGAGACTCGGTGCTTGGCGGAGCGATATAGGTCGATCCTGGAAGTAAGGTGCGGTAGCTGTTTTGTGAGAAGCCGACGTGTTTGATGACTTCGAGGATTTTATGGCTACTTTTATCCACGAGGAGAATATTGCTGTGTTTGCCCATAATCTCGATAATCAAGGTAGCCTGAATATGGTCCCCAATCTCATTTTTATTGGAAACTGTAATTTCCACAATACGGTCATTTTCGATTTGCTCGATCGATTCAATCAGAGCACCCTGCAAATACTTTCTCAAAAACCATGATAAAAGTGGAAGGTTGGGCTGGATTTTCAAAGGTTGTTTGGGTCAGCTGGATGCGACCAAAAACGGGATGAGCAGAGAGGAGCAGGCGATGGCTTTGGCGGTTGCTGCGGATTTGCAAGACCAACTCTTGTTCAAAAGGCTGATTGATTTTCTGGATGCGACCATTGACCAACTCACTTCGCAATTCCTCAACCATGTGGTGTAAAAAAAATCCGTCAAATGACATCGTTCTCTCCTTGTGATTGTATTCCATAGTATTATATCAAAAAGGTAGAATAAAATCATGAAAAATATGGTATAATAAAGCCAAGTAAAGAGAATCGAGAAGTACATGTATATTGAAATGGTAGATGAAACTGGTCAAGTTTCACAAGAAATCTTGCACCAAACCCAAGAAATTTTGGAATTTGCAGCCCAAAAAATAGGAAAAGAAGACAAGGAGATGGCAGTCACTTTTGTGACCAACGAGCGTAGCCACGAACTCAACCTCGAGTACCGTGACACAGATCGTCCGACAGATGTCATCAGCCTTGAGTATAAGCCAGAGTTGGATATTGCCTTTGATGAAGAAGATTTGATTGAAAATCCTGAATTAGCAGAAATGATGTCCGAGTTTGATGCCTATATTGGGGAACTTTTCATCTCTATCGATAAAGCGCATGAGCAGGCCGAGGAATACGGTCATAGCTTTGAGCGTGAGATGGGCTTCTTGGCAGTACACGGCTTTTTACATATCAATGGCTACGATCACTACACTCCGGAAGAAGAAGCGGAGATGTTCGGTTTACAAGAAGAAATTTTAACAGCCTATGGACTCACAAGACAATAAACGAAAATGGAAAAATCGTGACCTGGTATCCAGTTTAGAATTTGCCCTTACAGGAATTCTGACTGCCATTAAGGAAGAACGCAATATGCGAAAACATGCAGTGACAGCTCTAGTGGTTATCCTTGCAGGTTTTGTTTTTCAGGTGTCACGGATCGAATGGCTCTTTCTCCTGATGAGCATTTTCTTGGTAGTAGCATTTGAAATTATGAACTCTGCCATTGAAAATGTGGTGGATCTAGCCAGTCACTATCACTTTTCTATGTTAGCAAAGAAAGCCAAGGACATGGCAGCAGGTGCCGTGCTTGTGGTCTCACTTTTTGCCGCTTTGACAGGTGCGCTTATATTTCTCCCACGCATTTGGGATTTACTATTTTAAACAATAAGAGGAAATTATGACATTTAAATCAGGCTTTGTAGCCATTTTAGGACGTCCCAATGTTGGGAAGTCAACCTTTTTAAATCACGTTATGGGGCAAAAGATTGCTATCATGAGTGACAAGGCGCAAACAACGCGCAATAAAATCATGGGGATTTACACCACGGATAAGGAACAAATCGTCTTTATCGACACACCAGGAATTCACAAGCCTAAAACAGCTCTTGGGGATTTCATGGTGGAATCTGCCTATAGTACCCTTCGTGAAGTGGATACTGTTCTATTCATGGTGCCAGCTGATGAGCCACGTGGTAAAGGCGACGACATGATTATCGAGCGTCTGAAAGCAGCCAAGGTTCCAGTGATTTTGGTGGTCAATAAGATTGACAAGGTTCATCCAGACCAACTTCTGACTCAGATTGATGACTTCCGTAACCAGATGGACTTTAAGGAGATTGTGCCTATCTCAGCCCTTCAGGGAAATAATGTTTCTCGTCTAATCGACATTCTTAGTGAAAATCTGGAGGAAGGTTTCCAGTATTTCCCAGCTGATCAAATCACAGATCACCCAGAGCGTTTCTTGGTCTCAGAGATGATTCGTGAGAAAGTTTTGCACCTAACTCGTGAAGAGATTCCTCACTCAGTCGCAGTAGTGGTTGACTCTATGAAACGTGACGAAGAGACAGACAAGGTTTATATCCGAGCTACCATCATGGTCGAGCGCGATAGCCAAAAGGGTATCATCATCGGAAAAGGTGGCGCTATGCTTAAGAAAATTGGGACCATGGCCCGTAGAGATATCGAACTCATGCTAGGGGACAAGGTTTTCCTAGAAACTTGGGTAAAGGTCAAGAAAAACTGGCGTGATAAAAAAAGCTAGATTTGGCTGACTTTTGGCTATAATGAAAAAGAATACTAAAAAAACTCTTTTAAAAAGAGTTTTTTTAATGTAAACAAAAAAATAGAGAGAAGGTAATCACAATGTCAGAGCAGTTAATTCAAAAATAGTATTTATTCGACACCAGTAATATTTGATAAATATGAATGTTATAGTATTGGTGCAACAACCGTTAATAATTTGATGAAATCAAATATTATTAAGAATGTAAATCTAAAGAGAAGTCTTGGGAATAAAAAACCAGATGTTTTAATTTTAGATGATAACAAGAATGTAATTATCTATGTTGAGCAAAAGATACCAAGTAAATTTAAGAGTGCTAAGGATATTGAAGGTGCGATTAAACAAGAGATAGATGTCGCTAAAGCTTTGGGCGCACTTATTTATATTGTAAGCGACGGTGATTCTTTTATCTGGGTTAATCCTAAAACCGGGGAAAAGATTTTAGATGAGAATGGAAATGAAATTAATTTAGCAATAAAGCCAAAAGAAAATGGCAAACAAATTGTCAAGTTCATTAATGATATTTCATTATCTATTTCTGAAACAAATAATCAGATATTGAAAAAGGAATTTTTGGATCCTACTGATTTAGCTCAAAAGATTAATAGAATTTTAAAAAATTTAACTTTTGCATCAGCAAAGATGTCTTTATATACTTTTGTTGAGTTGTTTCTCTTTAAATATTTATCAGATATTGGTGTTTTTAAAATGGAGAAAAATAGTTTTGAATATATTGTTTCGTTATATGAAAAAGGAGGGATATTCTACCGCCTATGTTTTTAGGAAAAATACCTAGAAGGTGCTAGAGAAACGATGGTTAAATTGTTTCCAAAAAGGTATAGATGGGACAAGCATTATCAATGGTCAAGTTTTTTTCATATTGAAAGAGATGAACAAAAACGAATTTGTCAGCGTAGATAATACGGATACAGTATTTAAATCTGTTATTTTGGAATTTGAAAAAAATATGATAAAAAAATATGGAAAAATTCTTAAATATAAGTAAAGACTTCAAGTCAAAAACTGTTTGAAACTTTTATGAAAAATAGTGATGACAAGAGTGATATGGGGCAGTTTTTTACACCATTAAAAATAGTAGACGAAATGGTTTCTATGGTAGATATTTTTGAGGGAATGACTATTTGCGATCCTGCTTGTGGTGTTGGAAAGTTTTTACTTGAAGCAGTTGAAAAACGTATAGAAGATAGTTATAGCTACTCTAAAGAAAAGTTAACTTCTAAAAATTCAATTTTTTTGGCTATGACAAGATGATGTCTGAAAAAGACGATATCACAATTATTCTTGCTAAAGCTAATACGTTAATTTATTTTTCTGAATTATTTCAGCAAAATAATAGTTTTAAAGATGTGCAAACAATTGCGAAAACACTATTAAATGATTCATTCTACTTACATAAGAGTATGTTAGGTACTCTGGAAAATCTGGAAGAAAATAGATACGACCTAATTTTAGCAAACCCTCCTTACTACCAAAGTAAGGAAATGTCAGAACTGGCCAAAGCAACGGATATTTATAAGTATGGTGGTAGTGGTGTTGAAGCTCTCTTTTTAGAGTGGATTATGCGTTCCGTAAAAACATGGTGGTGTAGCCAATATTGTTTTACCGGATGGTATTTTTTCTAATCATGCAAATAAAAAGTTAAAAGAAAAGTTAAAAGAACTCTTTTTTATTGACGCTTTGATTTCTTTACCAGTCAACGCTTTTTTCAACACACCTAAAAAAACCTACATTTTGACCATTCGTAAGAAGTCAGAGAATGAGATTGAAAAATAATATTGTCCAAGATTATCCTGTTTTCACCTACATTGCAGGTAGTATTGGTGAAACCTTAGATGTTTATCGATTTGATTCTGAAGAAAATGACTTAAAGCAAGCTGTCATCAAGTATAATTATTACCGCCAACCTCAAGATAGAAATAATCTACAAGAACCTATTAAATCCTATCTTTTAGATGATTCTAGACTAAAATTACTTCCGATTGAGGAATTAGATAGTAAGAAGAGTTGGATTATTGAAAATTGGTGGTCTGAGGAAGAAAAGATTGCTATTGGTCTAAAAAAAGAAAGACAAGTCGTTTCGATTGATGAGTTCCAAGCAATGATTGATGATATGATTTTTCTTATGCAGGATTTCAAGGAGGAGTTGGAATGGTTGAAGTAAGAAGCAAGCGTGTAACACTTTCTGAACTATTTACCAATAAAAGAGGAAATAGTAGGTATACGAAAGCTTATGTTAATAGAAATACTGGTGATTTTGAAGTTTACACTGGTTCAACTAAAACTTCCTTTGGATTTATAGATACATATGAATATGAAACGCCTCATTTAACCTATACAACAGATGGTGAGTATGCCGGAACTCTGGATGTTTTACAAGGTAAATACAATGTTGGAGGACACAGAGCTATTTTAATAAGTAAAGTGGATAATTTATCCTTATCTTATTGTAAATATGTTTTTCAAAGTATATTCTATAATTCTGTAAAACGTGGTGATGTTCCATCATTAGCTTGGTCTCAAATCAAAGATATAAGAGTTAGCATTCCAGTTACTGAAGATGGAGAATTCGACCTTAAAAAACAAGAAGAAATTGTTCGTAAGTTTGAATTAATTGAAGCACGAAAAGTAGAATTGGCTGAAAAAATTGAGGCAATCAAGTCAGTAGATGTGGATATTATGTCAGGAGAGACTTCTAAGACTACTTCAATTAAAGTTGTAGATTTGTTTGACTTAACCATCTCAACAAATTCTTCAAAAATTTACCAAGACATTTGTAAAAAGAAAAATCCAGGCGATATACCAGTTTATGGTGCTAGTAGTGATAATTTACCAAGTTATGGTTATGTGAAAGACAATGCTGTAATTATAGACAAAGATGGTAAACATGAGTTCCCTGTTCGCTATTTTGAAAATTGCTTGACTTACAATATAGATGGTCTTGCAGGATATGTTTTTTATCACGAGGGTCGCTTTAGTTTAAGTGAAAAAGTACGCCCGTTAGTTATAAAAGAAGAATACGCAGACAAGGTCAACCCTTTATACCTAAAACAAGTTTTAGAGCCAATTTTTCGCTCTCATGTTAAAGGTAGGAAAGGGGAAAATGGTAAAAATGAGTATACAAAGCTAAATACTTCCATGATAAAAGATTTAGAGGTCGTGCTTCCTCTTACCTCTTCGGGAGAAATTGACCTTGCAAAGCAAAATCAGATTGTAAAAAATTCTCAAATAATCCTTGAAATGAAAAAAATAATATTGAGAAGCAAGGATACCAGTTTATTCAATCGAATCTAGACTTTAATTCGAACAATGTTCCATATATATATATATATATAACCTTAGCTAATTTGTTTGATTTGAAACGTGGTTCTAGTAAGTATACGAAAAAATATTGCTTGGATAACAAGGGGAAGTATCCTGTTTACTCAGCCAATAATTCAGTTCCTCTTGGCTATCGAAACGATTTTGATTTTGATGGTTGTTTTGCTACAATCTCTGTCAATGGTATAGCAGGAAAGATAACTTTAATTGATAATAAGTTTTCTTTGAATGCGGATAGAATGATTTTTAATTCCTAAACATGAAAAAAATAAATATAGATTATATTGCTTATATTTTAGAACCTCTTTTTAAGACAGCAAGTTAAAGGAAGACGTGGAGAGAATGGCAGAAATGAGTATACAAAAAAATAGAAAGAAAAAGTAATTTTGGATACTAAAAATTCCTGTTCCTTTTTAATCGCTTTGGTGAAATTGATATAGAGATACAAAAAGGACATAGTAGAAAAAAATAATAAATTAAAAAAATATAAAAAAACCATACTAGGAGAAGAAGTTGAAAAAAATTATTGAATTTTTGAATTGAAATTTTAAGAAGGAGGATTTATGCCTGAATTACCTGAGGTTGAAACGGTTCGTCGTGGCTTAGAAAAATTGATTTTGGGAAAGAAGATTTCTAATATAGAGATTGCCTATTCTAAGGTGATCAAGACAGATTTGGACGAGTTTCGAAAGGAAGTGCCTGGACAAGTAATTGAGTCCTTGGGACGCCGTGGGAAATATCTACTTTTTAACCTGACAGACAAGGTTTTGATTTCCCATCTGCGGATGGAGGGCAAGTATTTTTACTATCCAGACCAGATTCCTGAACGCAAGCACGCCCATGTTTTCTTCCAGTTCGAGGATGGTGGGACGCTTGTTTATGAGGATGTACGCAAGTTTGGTACCATGGAACTGCTTGCCCCCGACCTATTGGAAGCTTACTTTGTTTCTAAAAAATTAGGGCCTGAGCCAATAGAGCAGGACTTTGATTTGCAGTCCTTCCAAGCTGCTCTAGCCAAGTCTAAAAAGCCTATCAAATCCCACCTTCTGGACCAGACCTTGGTAGCTGGCCTGGGAAATATCTATGTGGATGAGGTCCTTTGGCGGGCTCAGGTCCATCCAGCTAGACCTTCCCATTCTTTGACAGCAGTAGAAGCGACAGCCATTCATGACCAGACCATTGCTGTTTTGGGACAGGCGGTTGAAAAGGGTGGCTCAACCATTCGGACCTATACCAATGCCTTTGGTGAAGACGGAACCATGCAGGATTTTCATCAGGTCTATGATAAGACTGGTCAAGCATGTTCACGCTGTGGCACCATCATTGAGAAATTCCAGCTCTGTGGAAGGGGAACTCATTTTTGTCCTCAGTGTCAAAGGAGGGACTGATGGGAAAAATCATCGGAATCACAGGAGGAATTGCTTCGGGTAAGTCAACTGTGACAAATTTTCTAAGAAAAAAAGGCTTTCAAGTAGTAGATGCCGACGCAGTTGTCCACCAACTACAAAAACCTGGCGGTCGTCTTTATCAGGTCTTAGTTCAGCATTTTGGACAGGAAATTCTCTTAAAAAATGGAGAACTCAATCGCCCTCTCCTAGCTAGCCTCATCTTTTCAAAAACTGAGGAGCGGGAATGGTCTAAGTCAACCCAAGGAGAGATTATTCGTGAAGAACTGGCAGCATTGCGAGATCGATTATCCCAGACAGAAGCGATTTTTTTCATGGATATTCCCCTGCTTTTTGAACAGGACTATGCCAACTGGTTTGATGAAACGTGGCTGGTCTATGTGGATCGAGATGTCCAATTAGAACGTTTCATGAAACGGGATCAACTTTCTAAGGAATCAGCTGAAGACCGTCTGGCAACTCAGTGGTCTTTAGAAGAAAAGAAAAAACTAGCGAGTTATATACTAGATAATAATGGCAGTCGTGATCAGCTTGTGAGTCAAGTAGTGAAGTTACTTGAAGGAGGCGATAGCTGTGCAAGAGATTAGTTGGAAAGATAATCTTCGTGTCGCCTGGTTTGGGAGTTTTTTAACTGGGGCTAGTATATCCTTAGTCGTCCCTTTTATGCCTATCTTTGTAGAGCAGTTGGGAATCGAAAGGAATCAAGTTGCTTTCTATGCTGGACTAGCCATCTCAGTTTCAGCTGTTTCAGCAGCATTGATTTCCCCTATCTGGGGTATTCTTGCTGACAAGTACGGTCGAAAACCCATGATGATTCGAGCTGGACTTGCTATGACCATCACCATGGGAGGCTTGGCATTTGTTTCAAATATCTATTGGTTAATCTTTCTTAGATTATTAAATGGTATATTTACAGGTTTCGTACCAAATGCGACGGCTTTAATAGCCAGTCAAGTTCCTAAGGATAAGTCGGGCTATGCTTTGGGGACTTTATCAACTGGGGTAGTAGCTGGAACCCTAACGGGCCCCTTTGTGGGAGGCTTGATTGCTGAAATTTTTGGTATCCGCAATGTTTTTTTATTGATAGGTGCTTTTTTATTTGTAGCTGCAATCTTAACTATTTTCTTTATCAAGGAAGATTTTTCAGCCAGTAGCTAAGGAGAAAGCTATCCCAACGAAAGAATTATTTTCTTCTTTCAAGTATCCTAGGCTTTTAGTAAACCTATTTTTTTGACTAGTTTTTGTCATTCAATTTTCAGCTCAATCAATTGGACCAATTCTGGCTCTCTATGTGCGGGATTTGGGGCAATCCGAAAATCTCCTCTTTGTATCAGGCTTGATTGTATCTAGTATGGGATTTTCTAGCATGATGAGTGCTGGAGTGATGGGAAAACTAGGAGATAAGGTGGGAAATCATCGCCTGCTACTTGTTGCCCAGTTTTATTCGGCTCTTATTTATCTCCTCTGTGCCAATGCGACTAGCCCTCTGGAGTTAGGATTTTATCGTTTTCTATTTGGTTTGGGAACGGGTGCTCTGATACCAGGTGTTAATGCAATACTTAGTAAGATGACTCCCAAAGTAGGCATTTCAAGAATTTTTGCCTTTAACCAAGTCTTTTTCTACCTTGGAGGTGTTGTTGGCCCCATGACTGGTTCAGCAGTAGCAGGGCAATTCGGCTACCACTCTGTTTTTTATGCTACAGCAGCCTGTGTAGCTCTCAGTTGTTTATTCAATTTAGTTCAATTTAGATCGTTATTAAAAGTAAAGGAAATCTAGTGCGAGTAAAAATCAATCTCAAATGCTCCTCTTGTGGCAGCATGAATTATCTAACCAGTAAGAACTCCAAAACCCATCCAGACAAGATTGAAGTTTTAAAGTATTGTCCCAAGGAAAGAAAAGTAACCCTACATCTTGAATCTAAGTAGAATTTATGGTAAAATAATAGGGATTTTAAGGAGTTTGATATGTACAACCTATTATTAACCATTTTATTAGTATTATCTGTTGTGATTGTGATTGCGATTTTCATGCAACCAACCAAGAACCAATCCAGCAATGTATTTGATGCCAGCTCAGGTGATTTGTTTGAACGTAGTAAAGCGCGTGGTTTTGAAGCTGTGATGCAACGTTTGACAGGTGTTTTAGTCTTTTTCTGGCTAGCCATTGCCTTAGCACTGACGGTATTATCAAGTAGATAAGAAATGGGCGAGACTAGGTCTTAGCCTATTTTATTTTGAATAATGTTTACTAAAGTTATCACTCAAAAAGAAATTATAAAAATCTAGAAAGAAAATATGAAAGATAGAATAAAAGAATATTTGCAAGAGAAGGGGCGAGTGACGGTAAATGATCTGGCTCAGGCTCTCGGAAAGGATGGATCCAAGGATTTCCGTGAGTTGATTAAAACCCTGTCTCTGATGGAAAGAAAGCACCAGATTCGATTTGGAGAAGATGGTAGCCTCACCTTGGACCAGAAGAAGAAACATGAGATCACTCTCAAGGGGATTTTTCATGCCCATAAAAATGGCTTTGGCTTTGTTAGTTTGGAAGGCGAGGAGGACGACCTTTTTGTAGGAAAAAACGATGTCAACTATGCCATTGATGGCGATACGGTTGAGGTGGTCATCAAGAAAGTTGCTGACCGTAACAAGGGAACAGCTGCCGAAGCCAAAATTATCGATATCCTAGAGCATAGCCTGACGACAGTTGTAGGGCAAATCGTTCTAGATCAGGAAAAGCCCAAGTATGCGGGCTACATCCGTTCAAAAAATCAGAAAATCAGCCAGCCAATCTATGTTAAGAAACCAGCTATCAAGTTGGAAGGTACTGAAGTTCTCAAGGTCTTTATCGACAAATACCCAAGTAAGAAACATGATTTCTTTGTCGCTAGTGTGCTGGATGTGGTGGGACACTCGACTGATGCTGGGATTGACGTTCTTGAAGTCTTGGAATCCATGGATATTGTTTCAGAATTTCCAGAGGCTGTTCTCAAAGAGGCTGAAAGTGTGCCAGATGCTCCATCAGAGAAGGATATGGAAGGGCGTCTGGATTTAAGAGATGAAATTACCTTTACCATTGACGGTGCAGATGCCAAGGACTTGGACGACGCAGTACACATCAAGCCTTTGAAAAATGGCAATATGGAACTTGGAGTTCACATCGCGGATGTTTCCTACTATGTGACCGAGGGTTCTGCCCTTGACAAGGAAGCTCTTAACCGCGCGACGTCTGTCTATGTGACAGACCGAGTGGTTCCAATGCTTCCAGAGCGTTTGTCAAATGGTATCTGCTCTCTCAATCCTCAAGTTGACCGCCTGACCCAGTCTGCCATTATGGAGATTGATAAACATGGTCGTGTGGTCAACTACACCATCACACAAACGGTTATCAAGACTAGTTTTCGTATGACCTATAGTGCTGTTAATGACATCCTAGCTGGAGATGAGGAGAAGAGACAAGAGTATAAGAAAATTGTTCCTAGTATCGAGTTAATGGCCAAGCTCCATGAAAGGCTAGAAAGCATGCGTGAGAAACGTGGTGCCCTTAATTTTGATACCAGCGAAGCTAAGATTTTGGTGGATAAAAAAGGCAAGCCTGTGGATATTGTCCTTCGTCAACGCGGCGTTGCTGAGCGGATGATTGAGTCCTTCATGCTGATTGCCAACGAAACGGTTGCCGAGCACTTCAGCAAGATGGATCTACCTTTTATCTATCGGATTCATGAGGAGCCCAAGGCTGAAAAAGTTCAGAAGTTTATTGATTATGCTTCCAGTTTTGGCTTGCGCATTTATGGGACTGCCAGTGAGATTAGCCAGGAGGCCCTCCAAGACATCATGCGTGCTGTTGAGGGAGAGCCATATGCGGATGTATTATCTATGATGCTTCTCCGTTCTATGCAACAAGCTCGTTATTCGGAGCACAATCACGGTCACTATGGTCTTGCTGCAGACTATTACACTCATTTTACCAGCCCCATTCGCCGTTATCCAGACCTCTTGGTTCACCGGCTGATTCGCGACTATGGGCGTTCCAAGGAAATAGCAGAGCATTTTGAGCAAGTGATTCCAGAGATTGCGACCCAGTCTTCCAACCGTGAGCGTCGTGCCATCGAGGCAGAGCGTGAAGTCGAAGCCATGAAAAAGGCTGAGTACATGGAAGAATACGTGGGCGAAGAGTACGATGCGGTTGTATCCAGTATTGTCAAGTTTGGTCTCTTTGTCGAATTACCAAATACAGTCGAAGGTTTGATTCACATTACCAATCTTCCTGAATTTTATCATTTCAACGAGCGTGATTTGACTCTTCGTGGAGAGAAATCAGGAATAACCTTCCGTGTGGGACAACAGATTCGCATTCGCGTTGAAAGAGCGGATAAGATGACAGGTGAGATTGACTTCTCTTATATCCCAAGTGAGTTTGATGTCATTGAAAAAGGCTTGAAACAACAGGCTGGTCGCAAAGAAAGAGGGCGCGGTTCAAGTCGTCGTTCGGATAAGAAGGAAGACAAGAAGAAACAAGGTCGTTTTAATGATAAGCGCAAATCGTCTTCTAAAGACAAAAAGAAAAAGGGTAAGAAACCATTTTACAAAGAAGTAGCTAAGAAAGGAGCTAAACATGGCAAAGGGCGAGGGAAAGGTCGTCGCACAAAATAAAAAAGCGCACCACGACTATACAATCGTAGATACGCTAGAGGCAGGAATAGTCCTGACAGGAACGGAAATCAAGAGTGTTCGAGCGGCTAGAATCAATCTCAAGGATGGCTTTGCCCAAGTAAAAAATGGGGAAGTCTGGTTGAGCAATGTTCATATCGCTCCTTACGAAGAGGGCAATATCTGGAATCAGGAGCCAGAACGCCGTCGCAAACTCCTGCTCCATAAGAAGCAAATCCAAAAATTGGAACAAGAAACCAAAGGTACAGGAATGACCCTAGTTCCCCTCAAAGTCTATCTCAAAGATGGCTATGCCAAACTCCTTTTAGGTCTTGCCAAAGGGAAACATGACTATGACAAACGGGAGTCGATCAAGCGACGTGAACAAAATCGTGACATCGCGCGTGTGATGAAAGCTGTTAACCAGCGATAAAAAGAGGAAATAAAAATGGAAAAACTAATCGCCTATAAACGCATGCCCTTGTGGAATAAACAAACAATGCCCGAAGCTGTCCAGCAGAAGCACAATACCAAAGTGGGTACTTGGGGCAAGATTACAGTTGTAAAAGGAGCACTCAAGTTTATTGAGTTGACAGAGGATGGTGAGGTTCTAGCTGAACACCTTTTCCAAGCAGGGGCCGACAATCCCATGGCGCAACCGCAAGCCTGGCATCGAGTAGAGGCAGCCACGGATGATGTAGAATGGTATTTGGAGTTTTATTGTAGGCCTGAGGATTACTTTTCTAAGAAGTACCAGACCAATCCAGTCCATTCAGAGGTCCTAGAGGCCATGCAGACGGTAAAACCTGGAAGAGCCTTGGACTTGGGTTGTGGTCAAGGCCGTAATTCCCTCTTTTTAGCCCAGCAAGGTTTTGATGTGACAGCTGTGGATCAAAATGAATTGTCCCTTGAAATCTTGCAAAGCATCGTAGAGCAAGAGGATCTAGACATGCCTGTCGGACTTTATGATATCAATTCAGCCAGCATTAGCCAAGACTATGATTTCATCGTATCGACAGTCGTTCTGATGTTCCTACAAGCGGACCGCATTCCAGCTATTATCCAAAATATGCAGGAGCACACCACGGTCGGTGGCTATAACCTTATCGTCTGTGCCATGGATACAGATGATTATCCTTGCTCAGTCAACTTCCCATTCACCTTTAAAGAAGGGGAGTTGGCGGACTACTACAAGGATTGGGAATTGATCAAATATAATGAAAATCCAGGACATCTGCACCGTCGTGATGAAAATGGCAATCGCATTCAACTCCGATTTGCGACCATGCTAGCCAAGAAAATCAAGTAAATCAAGTAAATCAAATCTTTACAAATGAATAGAAACCACTTTGAAAGGTTTCTATTCGTTTTTTTATTTGCGGCCCTCAGATTGGGGCGAGCAGGATTTTTATGCTATACTAGAAGTAGGAAATATGAGCAGTAGAGCTGTATTACTGTCACTCTCGGCGAAGAAAGTGTAGATGATGGAGGTGATCCAATGACGAGTCTTTTTGGTGGAACTGTATGATCGGCATGTATTGGAAAAAGAATGTCTACCAAGCCTTTGTCAGTGATTGTGACGAGATTCTCTTCCTTTCTTTGACGAAAATAAGCAATAACGATAAACTTTCACTGCGTCACTTTATCACGGACGAAGTCCCCCATATCCAGCGTGTGATCTTTCGTCAGCTGTCTTTAGAACAACTAGCGGACCAGTTAGATTATTGCCTAGCAGGCTATGACAAAAATCCTTCTTGATGTTTTTTTGGCGGAGATTCACTACTAGCCTTATCTCTCTATCAATATGGCTTGGATCGCCACCTCCCCATCGTTGCCATGGATATCGAGCAGGGGCAAACAATACAAGTGGACAGCTAGTCAGTTGGAAAAAGAAGACTTGGACATTCCAACCCCTAAGCATACAACAGTTGATAGCCTTACGTGGTGGAAAAAAATGCTCAAATCCAAACGCCCTGTCCACTCAGTTGAGCAAATTGCAGCCATCAAAAAAACTAGCTAGCTCGGCTATTTCCAATCCTGCCCACTGGTATCAAGTGACCCAATTTTTCTCTCTAGCTAAGACCAATGACCTGCATGCGGAAACCGAAAAGATACTGGAAAAACAACGGAAAGTATTACCTCTATCCAGAATCCCAAATCCCCTTACTAGTGGAAGCGGGGATGCTTCGTATTGAAAAACGAGGACAAGGAGCGAATAAGCTACAGCTTTCCGAGTCAAGAAGCCCAAGTCTTTTGTCGCAACAAAGGGCACATTTTAGAGTTGTATCTCTATCTTTTGGCGCTCGAATCTCAACTATTTGATGAATGCATGATAGGTGGTGAGATTGATTGGAATGGTATCTTTCCAGAGGCAGACAATGTTCAAAATGAGATTGATGTCATTCTGAGAAAGGGGCGCTCGATTACCTTTATCTCTTGCAAGATGACAGATTTATCAGTTGAAGCCATCAACGAACTAGAAGTCTACGCCAATCATTTTGCTGGGGAGAGTTGCCTCAAGTTGATAGTTTGTACGGGAAAAATCAATCCAGTTTATGCCAATCGTTGCCAGGAATATGGTGTGCTCGTCATTAGAAGCGAGCAGATCCCCAATCTCATTCCCATGCTGAAAAAATACTCTAAGAGGTTTAAAAGGTAGAAAAGCAATATGAAAGACTGGAATTCCAGTCTTTTTTACTTCTTTTTCGAATAGAAAAGAAAAGGAGGTAGACCATGTTTGTAGCCAGAGATGTCAAGGGAAATTTGGTAAATGCCCTCGAAAAGGACGTAACTAAGCAAGATTATACTTGTCCAGCCTGTGGGGGCAGACTACGATTACGTCAAGGGCAGAGTGTTCGAACGCATTTTGCACATGAATCTTTAAGAGATTGTATGGCTATTTTTGAGAATGAAAGTCCAGAACACTTGGCCAACAAAGAGGCCCTCTATCACTGGGCCAAGAAGGACAATCAGGTTGCCGTAGAATATAGTCTGCCTGCGATTCAGCAGATAGCGGATGTTCTCGTAAATGAGAAACTAGCGCTGGAGGTCCAGTGCAGTCCCTTGTCCCAAAAAGCTTTTATACGATAGAAGTCAAGGCTACCGTAGTCAAGGATACCAAGTTATCTGGCTACTGGGAGAAAAACTCTGGTTAAAAGAGAGACTGACACAACTGCAAAGGGGATTTCTCTATTTTAGTCAAAACATGGGATTCTATGTATGGGAACTAGATTTCAAAAAGCAAGTTTTGAGACTGAAATATCTTTTGCATCAGGACCTACGGGGTAAGCTTCATTTTCAGGTCAAGGAATTTCCCTTTGGTCAAGGAAACCTCTTGGAAATTCTACGATTTCCTTATCAAAAACAAAAGCTAGCTCGTTTTACAGTTTCTCAAGATTCCACTATCTGTCACTACATTCGCCAACAGTTGTACTACCAAACGCCTTACTGGATGAAAAAACAGGAGGAGGCTTATCAACGAGGAGATAATCTATTAAACCGTCAACTGGACGACTGGTATCCTCAAGTTAGACCAATAGAATCAGAAGATTTTTGTCAAATTAATCAAGATTTAAGTAGCTATTATAAAGAATTTTTTTCGCTTACTATCAAAAAAATATAAAAAAATAATCGCCAAAAGCTCTATCCACCAGCCTTTTTATCACTTATATTTTTTTCAGAAAAATGTGATAAAAATAGAAAGGATGGAGGAATCTTATGGTATTACAACGACATGAAATAAATGAAAAAGATACATGGGATCTTTCAACAATCTACCCAACAGACCAGGCTTGGGAAGAAGCCTTGAAAGATTTAACTGAAAAAGTACAAATAGCATCTCAGTATGAGGGGCATCTCTTGGATAGCGCAGACAGTTTGCTTGAGATTACAGAATTCTCACTTGACTTGGAACGCCAAGTTGAAAAGCTTTATGTCTATGCGCATATGAAAAATGATCAGGACACGCGTGAAGCCAAGTATCAAGAGTACTATGCTAAGGCAATGACCCTATATAGTCAGTTAGAACAAGCCTTTTCATTCTATGAACCAGAGTTTATGGAGATTAGCCAAGAACAGTATGGAGCCTTCCTAGAAGCTCAACCAAAACTCCAAGTTTACAAACACTTTTTTGACAAGCTATTGCAAAAGAAGGACCATGTTCTTTCGCAACGTGAGGAAGAATTGTTGGCTGGCGCAGGAGAAATCTTTGGCGCTGCTAGTGAAACCTTTGCCATCTTGGACAATGCTGATATTAGCTTCCCATACGTCCTTGATGATGAAGGCAATGAAGTGCAGCTCTCACACGGTACTTACATTCGCTTGATGGAGTCTAAAAATCGTGAAGTGCGCCGTGGTGCTTATGAAGCCCTCTATGCGACGTACGAACAATTCCAACATACTTACGCGAAGACTTTACAGACAAATGTTAAGGTGCAAAACTACCGAGCCAAAGTTCGCAACTACAAGAGTGCTCGCCATGCAGCCCTTGCAGCCAACTTTGTTCCAGAAAGTGTCTATGACAATCTGGTAGCAGCAGTTCGCAAGCACTTGCCACTCTTGCATCGTTACCTTGAACTCCGCTCTAAAATCTTGGGGATTTCTGATCTCAAGATGTACGATGTCTACACACCGCTATCTTCAGTAGAATACAGCTTTACCTACGAAGAAGCCTTGAAAAAGGCAGAAGAGGCCTTGGCAGTCTTGGGTGACGACTACTTGAGCCGTGTCAAACGTGCCTTCAGCGAGCGTTGGATTGATGTCTATGAAAATCAAGGCAAGCGTTCTGGTGCCTACTCTGGTGGTTCTTACGATACCAATGCCTTTATGCTTCTCAACTGGCAGGATAACTTAGATAATCTCTTTACTCTAGTACACGAGACTGGTCACAGTATGCACTCTAGCTATACTCGTGAGACCCAACCTTATGTTTACGGAGATTACTCGATCTTCTTGGCAGAGATTGCCTCAACGACCAATGAAAATATCTTAACGGAGAAATTACTGGAAGAGGTAGAAGACGACGCAACGCGCTTTGCTATTCTCAATAACTTCCTAGATGGTTTCCGTGGAACAGTTTTCCGTCAAACTCAATTCGCTGAGTTTGAACACGCCATCCACCAAGCAGACCAAAATGGAGAAGTCTTGACAAGTGATTTCCTCAATAAGCTCTACGCTGATCTGAACCAAGAGTACTATGGACTCAGCAAGGAAGACAATCCTCAGATCCAATACGAGTGGGCACGCATTCCACATTTCTACTATAACTACTATGTTTATCAGTATTCAACTGGTTTTGCAGCTGCTTCAGCCTTGGCTGAGAAGATTGTCCATGGTAGTCAAGAAGACCGTGACCGCTATATAGACTACCTCAAGGCAGGTAAGTCAGACTATCCGCTCAATGTCATGAGAAAAGCGGGAGTGGATATGGAGAAGGAAGACTATCTCAACGATGCCTTTGCAGTCTTTGAACGTCGCTTGAACGAGTTTGAAGCCCTTGTTGAAAAATTGGGACTAGCTTAAGATGGTAGAGTCTTATAGTAAAAATGCCAATCACAATATGCGACGTCCCGTCGTCAAGGAAGAAATCGTAGAACTCATGCGCCAGCGTCAAAAGCAGGTGACAGGTTCCTTGAAAGAATTGGAGACCTTCGCGCGCAAGGAAAAACATTCCCATCATTCCTCATGAAACAGTTGCATATTTCCGTTTTCTCATGGAAACCATGCAACCTAAGAATATTTTTGGAAATTGGGACGGCGATTGGCTTTTTCTGCCCTCCTGATGGCGGAACATGCGCCAGATTCTAAGATTACAACCATTGACCGGAATCCTGAGATGATCGGCTTTGCCAAGGAAAACTTTTCTCAGTTTGATAGCCGCAAGCAAATCACCCTCTTAGAGGGAGATGCAGTCGATGTTTTATCTAGTCTGACAGAAACTTATGATTTTGTCTTTATGGACTCAGCCAAGTCCAAGTATATCGTCTTTCTGCCTGAAATCCTTAAACATTTGGAAGTCGGTGGAGTGGTGGTCTTAGATGATATTTTCCAAGGTGGAGATGTTGCCAAGGATATTATGGAAGTCCGCCGGGGTCAACGAACCATTTATCGAGGACTTCAAAGACTTTTCGACGCAACTTTGGATAATCCAGGTCTAACAGCAACTCTAGTTCCACTTGGAGACGGTATTCTCATGCTACGAAAAAATGTGGAAAATGTAACTTTGCCAGAAATGAAATAAATAAAAAATAGTACAATCCTCCTGTATCAAGTAATAGGAGGATTTTTATGTCTCAAAACATCATCAATATCGGCTATGCACGCGTTTCAACCCATAAGCAAGATTTGGGCTTAGAGGTGCAAATCGAAGCTCTCAAGCATTGTGACCAGCTTTTTATCGAGTGTGAATCTGGTTCAAATAATGCACGATCAGAGCTCGAAAAGGCTCTAAAATTGGCCCAAACGCTTTCGAAAAAAGGAATGCAAGTCACTTTCACCATCTACAAGCTTGATAGGCTCACCCGCTCCATGTTTAAATTGCTGAAAATAATCGAGCAGCTCAACGAACATCAAATCCAGCTCATCAGCCTGTATGAAAAGCTGGAAACCGATTCGCTCATTGGTAGGTTACTTTGTATGATTTTGGGATTTGTGGCAGAAAGTGAGCTGGAAAACTTGCGATTTCGTACTCGTGAAGGACTTCGTAAAGCTAAGGAAAAAGGTGTCAAACTGGGTGCTAAGCGAATTTCGAAAAAGAAGGAGGAGAGAATTATTCAGCAGTATTTGGCAGGTGGATTAAGCATAAGAAAAATTGCAAAAACAGAACAAATTTCGACCTCAACCATCTATAAAGTGTTGGAACGCAACGATGTGGCCAACAATCGAAAAAAAGTTTCGCAAAATTCTTGCTAAAAACCAGATAAAATGCTACAATGAAGGCGTAAATATGTTTCGATTAACGACCGTTTGGCGAAACATTCAAAATAACAATGTGAATATTTCAGAAAATACGAATTTAACAAGGTTTTAAGCCTGTGTTGGATTTGTATTTTTTTGTTTTTTAAGTGTATCGTTTAACGGTCCTTAGGGCGATACACCAAAACCCTTGTCTCTCAAGTGGTTGAGGAGAACTTTACGAAATACTAAATCAAAAAATTAGGCTTTTTGTAGTATTTACATACCTTAAAAAGCAATTCTACATTCCTAAGGAGGAAATGATGAAAACGAATAAAGTGACCAAACTTGGTATTTCTTTGCTCTCTGTTGCAGCTCTTGGTGTTGTTGCGCCAGCTTTGATTGATACACCTATTTTTGGGGTTGCTGTTGTAAAAGCTGAAGAACAGAAAGAGCCGTTAAAATACCGTATCTCTTATTATGATGGAGAGACGGGGGAAGAAATCACTGCTAAAAAAACTGGGGTTATAAACCCTGGCGAAACCATCAATGTCTATAAAGATATTGATGGTTACGAGGTGACCTCAAAGAGTAGCCGTCTGCCAAACTATGAGGCGACCTACGATATAGTAGCTAGGAATTTCCACGGTGATCCAGATGGTTATAAAGGTTTTCATTTAGACTATAAGAAATTAGATGCGGATGCCAAGCCTTCTGATACACCAAAACCAGAAGTAAAACCAGAACCTAAACCTTCTGATACTTCAAAACCAGAAGTAAAAACCGGCACCTAAACCTTCTGATACTTCAAAACCAGAAGTTAAGCCAGAACCTAAGCCTTCAGAAACACCAAAACCAGAAGTAAAAGCCGGAAACTAAACCATCAGATACACCAAAGACCGGAAGTAAAACCGGAAAAAAACCTTCAGAGACACCAAAGACCAGAGTAAAACCAGAACCTAAGCCTTCAGAGACTCCGAAACCAGAAGTGAAACCGGGAACCTAAGCCTTCAGAGACACCAAAAGCCAGAAGTTAAGCCAGAACCTAAGCCTTCAGAGACACCAAAATCAGAAGTAAAACCAGAAACTAAACCTTCTGATACGCCAAAACCAGGAGTGAAACCAGAAGCTAAACCTTCAGAAACTCCGAAACCAGAAGCTAAGCCGGAAACCAAACCTTCTGATACACCAAAGACCAGAAGTAAAACCGGAAACTAAACCTTCAGAAACTCCAAAACCAGAAGTGAAACCGGAAACTAAACCTTCTGATACACCAAAACCAGAAGTAAAAACCGGAAACTAAACCTTCAGAGACTTCAAAACCAGAAGTAAAACCAGAAACTAAACCTTCTGATATGCCAAAAACCAGGAGTTAAGCCGGAAACCAAACCACAAACTAATTCGAATACTGCTCCACAAGCTCCTGTAAAACCTGTTGGGCAAGATTCAAACACTAAAGCTGACAAACCTGTTTCGAAACCAGAAACTACAGCCCTACCAAACACTGGCGAACAAAATTCAATTCTTGGATTTGCAGGCTTTCTCCTTGCAAGTCTTGGTCTAGCAGGCTTGACCTACAAAGGACGTCACTAAAAAAATAATATAAGATAAACAAAGAACTTGAACCGTTGTTCAGGTTCTTTTTTTGGAATGAAAAAAATTGAATCGTTAAAAAAATTTAAAAAGCTACTATTTTTTTAGTCTTATTTAAGTTATCTGCTATAAAATATGGTATAATGATTGAGTTGGTCTAGAGAAATTTTTGACCGTTTTTAGAAAAAGGAGTAAACATGAAGAAAAAACTATTGGCAGGAGCCATTACCTTATTATCTGTAGCGACTTTGGCTGCTTGTTCAAAAAGTTCTGAAGGAGCTGACCTCATCAGTATGAAGGGTGATGTTATCACTGAACACCAATTTTATGAACAAGCCAAAAACAACCCAACTGCACAACAAGTCTTGCTCAATATGACGATAGAAAAAGTATTTGAAAAACAATATGGGTCTGAAGTGACTGAACAGGAAGTAGATGACGCTGTTGCCGAAGAGCAGAAGAAATACGGGGACAGTTATCAAAATGTTCTTTCACGTGCAGGAATGACTCCTGAAACTCGTAAAGCTCAAATTCGCACCAGCAAATTAGTTGAATTGGCAGTTAAGAAAGCAGCAGAAAATGAACTGACTGACGAAGCTTACCAAAAGGCTTTTGAAGCTTACACACCCGATGTGACAGCACAAATCATCCGTATGGATAATGAAGACAAGGCAAAAGAAGTGCTCGAAAAAGCAAAAGCTGAGGGAGCTGACTTTGCCCAGTTGGCTAAAGACAATTCAAACGATGACAAGACAAAAGAAAATGGTGGAGAAATCACTTTTGACTCGGCATCTACAGAACTTCCTGAACAAGTCAAGAAGGCTGCCTTTGCTTTGGATGTGAATGGGGTGTCTGATGTGATTAGAGCAACTGGTACCCAAGCTTATAGTAGCCAATTCTACATCATCAAAGTAACCAAGAAAACAGAAAAATCCTCAAATTTAGATGATTACAAAGAAAAATTAAAAACTGTCATTTTGACACAGAAACAAAACGATGCTTCCTTCGTTCAGAGTGTCATCGGAAAAGAATTCCAAGCAGCAAATATTAAAATAAAAGACCCTGCTTTCCAGAGTATTTTTGCTCAATATATTGGAAGTGGAGACTCAAGCTCAAGTTCAAGCAGCAGCTCATCAGCAGAATAAAAAAGAAAAATACAAACTTTGTCTTGAAGTTTGTATTTTTTTCTAATCAATTTAGTCCAAAGAGCAAAATTCGAAGGATTAAAGGATAAGAGTTTTTTTCTTTCTGAAAAAATGGTATAATAGCAATCAAAACTAGAAAATAAAACGGAATTGGGAACAGTTGCCTCTGTTCCTATTAGAATGGTGACATATGAAAATTAGTAAAAGGCACCTATTGAATTATTCCATTTTGATTCCTTACCTCCTTTTATCGATTTTGGGTCTAATCGTCGTTTACTCAACAACGAGTGCTACCTTGATCCAAGAAGGAAAGAGCGCTCTTCAGTTAGCTCGAAACCAAGGAATGTTTTGGATAATCAGTTTGTTTTTGATTGCCTTAATTTATAAACTGAAACTTGGTTTTTTAAGAAATGAACGATTGATTTTTATCGTTATGTTTGTGGAGATGATTCTCTTGGCTTTGGCGCGGTTAATTGGTACTCCAATCAATGGTGCCTATGGGTGGATTTCTGTAGGGCCAGTGACGATTCAACCCGCAGAGTACCTAAAAATTATCATTATTTGGTACCTAGCCCATCGATTTTCAAAGCAACAAGATGAGATAGCGGTCTATGATTTCCAAGTCTTGACCCAAAATCAATGGCTACCTCGTGCTTTTAATGACTGGCGTTTTGTTTTGTTGATTCTGATAGGTAGTTTGGGAATTTTCCCAGACTTGGGAAATGCGACTATCTTGGTGATGGTATCACTAATTATGTATACAGTCAGTGGGATTGCCTACCGTTGGTTTTCAACTTTCCTAGCTCTTTTGGCAGGTAGTTCGATTCTAGTCTTGTCTGTCATTCGCTTTGTTGGGGTTGAGAAGTTTTCTCAAATTCCGGTATTTGGTTACGTTGCTAAACGTTTCAGTGCCTTCTTTAATCCTTTTTAATGACTTGGCAGGTGCAGGACACCAGCTTGCAAATTCCTATTATGCCATGGTTAATGGAGGCTGGTTTGGATTAGGTTTAGGAAATTCCATAGAGAAACGTGGTTATTTGCCAGAAGCCCACACGGATTTCGTCTTTTCGATCGTTATTGAGGAATTTGGATTTGTAGGAGCGAGTATGATTTTGGCACTCCTCTTCTTCTTGATTTTGCGAATCATCTTGGTTGGTATTCGAGCAAAGGATCCCTTTAACTCTATGGTTGCTATCGGTGTCGGGGGGATGATTCTGGTTCAGGTCTTTGTCAATATTGGTGGGATTTCAGGGTTGATTCCTTCTACAGGGGTAACCTTCCCCTTCCTTTCACAAGGAGGGAATAGTCTCCTGGTCTTATCCGTAGCCATTGCCTTTGTATTAAATATCGATGCCAGTGAAAAACGTGCCAAACTTATCAGAGAATATGAAAGTCAAACTTCTGCTACTCTATAAGGATTGAATGGAAAGGAAAGTTTATGTCACTTCAAAAATTAGAAAACTATAGCAATAAAGCTGTTGTCCAAGAAGAAGTCTTTATTTTGACTGAGCTGTTAGAGGATATTACAAAAAATATGCTGGCGCCAGAGACCTTTGAAAAGATTATCCAGTTGAAGGAATTATCAACTAGTGAGAATTATCAAGGGCTCAATGACCTAGTGACCAGTCTTTCGAATGAAGAAATGATTTACATTTCACGCTATTTCTCTATCCTTCCACTTTTGATTAATATCTCTGAGGATGTGGATTTAGCCTATGAAATCAATCACCAAAATAATATTGACCAAGACTATCTAGGAAAACTGTCAACAACCATTAAGATGGTAGCTGAAAAAGAGAATGCAGCTGAAATTTTAGAAAAGTTAAATGTCGTTCCTGTCTTAACTGCCCATCCAACGCAAGTACAACGCAAGAGTATGTTAGACTTGACCAACCATATCCATACTCTCTTGCGCAAGTACCGTGATGTCAAACTAGGTTTGATTAATAAAGAAAAATGGCACACGGATCTCCGTCGTTATATTGAAATTATCATGCAAACCGACATGATTCGTGAGAAAAAATTGAAAGTAACCAACGAAATCACTAACGTGATGGAGTACTATCAAAGTTCTTTCTTGAATGCTGTTCCTCGTTTGACAGCTGAGTATAAGAAACTAGCTAAGGAACAAGGAATCGAACTCCAGCATCCAAACCGATAACCATGGGGATGTGGATCGGAGGAGACCGTGATGGAAATCCTTTCGTAACTGCAGAAACCCTCAACAAATCAGCCTTGACCCAGTGTGAAGTCATCATGAACTATTACGATGAGAAGATTTATAACCTCTATCGTGAATTCTCACTTTCAACCAGTATTGTGAATGTTAGTGACAAGGTTCGTGAGATGGCGCTCAAGTCTCAAGATAACTCAATTTATCGTGAAAAAGAACTCTATCGTCGTGCTCTCTTTGATATCCAAGCTAAGATGCAGGCAACCAAGGCTTATTTGATTGAAGACAAGGATCGTCAGCCTAGATATGCTACTGCAGATGAATTCTATCAAGACTTGTTGGCCATCCGAGATTCTCTATTAGAGAACAAGGGTGAATACCTGATTTCCGGAGAATTTGTAGAGTTGATGCAGGCAGTTGAAATCTTTGGATTCTACCTTGCTTCTATCGATATGCGCCAAGATTCTAGTGTCCATGAAGCATGCGTGGCTGAATTGTTAGCATCAGCTGGGATTAACGACCATTATAGCGACCTTTCTGAAGATGAAAAATGCGCTCTCCTCCTAAAAGAGTTGGAAGAAGATCCTCGTATCCTCTCAGCAACTCATGCTGAAAAGTCAGAACTTCTTGAGAAAGAACTGTCTATCTTTAAAGCTGCCCGCAAGTTGAAGGACAAACTGGGTGAAAATGTCATTCGTCAAACCATCATTTCTCACGCAACAAGTGTATCCGATATGCTAGAGCTAGCAATCATGCTCAAAGAAGTCGGCTTGGTGGATGCCCAAAAAGCCCGTGTCCAAATTGTTCCCCTCTTTGAAACGATCGAAGACTTAGATCATTCGGAAGAAACCATGAGAAAATACTTCTCCCTTCCTTTAGCTAAAAATGGATTGCTTCAAAAGATAACTATCAGGAAATCATGCTCGGTTACTCTGATAGTAACAAGGACGGTGGCTATTTATCATCCTGTTGGACCCTTTACAAGGCGCAACAACAACTGACTGCTATCGGTGACGAATTTGGCGTTAAGGTCACTTTCTTCCATGGTCGTGGTGGCACTGTTGGTCGAGGTGGTGGCCCAACTTATGAAGCCATTACATCTCAACCACTCAAGTCTATCAAGGACCGTATCCGTTTGACTGAGCAAGGAGAAGTGATTGGAAACAAATACGGAAACAAAGACGCAGCCTATTATAACCTTGAGATGCTGGTTTCTGCAGCTATTAACCGTATGATTACTAAGAAGAAGAGTGATACTAATACGTCAAACCGCTACGAAGCCATCATGGACCAAGTAGTGAATCGCAGTTACGATATCTACCGTGATTTGGTCTTTGGAAATGAACATTTCTATGACTATTTCTTTGAATCAAGCCCAATCAAGGCTATTTCAAGCTTTAATATCGGTTCGCGTCCAGCAGCTCGTAAGACCATCACTGAAATTGGCGGTTTGCGTGCTATCCCTTGGGTCTTCTCATGGTCACAAAGTCGTGTCATGTTCCCTGGATGGTACGGTGTAGGATCGAGCTTTAAAGAGTTTATTGATCAAGATCCGAAAAATATCGAGTTTCTTCGTGATATGTATCAAAACTGGCCTTTCTTCCAATCTTTACTTTCCAATGTAGACATGGTCTTGTCTAAGTCTAACATGAACATTGCCTTTGAATATGCCAAGCTCTGTGAAGATGAAGAAGTGCAGGCTATCTACTACACTATTTTAGATGAATGGCAATTGACTAAGGACGTTATTTTAGCTATTGAAGGTTATGACGAACTCTTGGCAGAAAATACTTACCTAAAAGACAGTCTAAACTATCGTATGCCTTACTTTAATATTCTTAACTACATCCAGTTGGAGTTGATTAAACGTCAACGTCGTGGTGAATTGTCAGCAGACGAAGAAAGATTGATTCATACAACCATTAACGGAATTGCAACAGGTTTGCGTAATTCAGGTTGATTTTTTCTAAACTTCCTCTTTTTCAAGGGGAAGTTTTTGAATAGTTTAAAAAATTCTAAAAATAGTCTTGACAAGTAATTGAAAAATGATATAATTTAAACATTCAGAAAGTAATCATTGAAGTTTTTTAGAGAGTCTGTGGTTGGTGGAAACAGATAGATGAAAGTGATGAAAATTGGGCTGAATGTTATTAAGAATTTGAAATCATAAAAATTCGGTGAGCACACCTTACAGTGCAACTCGTGAATGCGAGAAAGAGCGATAGGGATATACCCTATAATTGAGGTGGCACCGCGCATCGACGTCCTCACACAAGTTTTTTGTGTGAGGACTTTTTTGTTGGAGGAGACTTATGGATTTTAAACGATGGCGTCGCTTGTTTTGAGCGAAAGAGTATAGTACAAATGATGTAAAAGGAGAAAGAATATGAAAAACAAACGTTTAATTGGAATTATCGCTGGATTAGCAGTATTGGTAGTGGCTAGCTTGATTTATTCATCCATGAACAAGCCAGCAGCTAAGGTGGAGCAAAGGTTGCTAAGGTTGGTGTCCTTCAATTTGTTAGCCATCCATCCTTGGACTTGATTTACCAAGGGATTCAAGATGGACTAGCTGAAGAAGGCTATAAGGACGACCAAGTGAAAATAGACTTTATGAACTCTGAAGGCGATCAGAGCAAGGTTGCGACCATGAGCAAACAATTGGTAGCAAATGGAAACGATGTTGTTGTTGGGATTGCGACACCAGCGGCTCAAGGTTTGGCTAGCGCTACGAAAGACCTACCAGTTATCATGGCTGCTATTACAGACCCAATCGGTGCTAACTTGGTCAAAGACTTGAAAAAACCAGGTGGCAACATCACAGGGGTATCAGACCACAACCCTGCTGAACAACAAGTAGAGTTGATTAAAGCTCTCACACCAAATGTCAAAACAATCGGTGCTCTTTACTCAAGTAGCGAAGATAACTCAAAAACACAGGTAGAAGAATTCAAGACTTATGCTGAAAAAGCAGGTTTGAAAGTCGAAACCTTTGCCGTTCCTTCCACTAACGAAATTGCTTCAACTGTTAATGTTATGACTAGCAAGGTCGATGCTATCTGGGTTCCAATTGACAACACCATCGCATCAGCTTTCCCAACAGTTGTATCAAGCAACCAATCAGCTAAAAAACCAATCTACCCAAGCGCAACTGCCATGGTAGAAGCAGGAGGTCTGGCTTCTGTAGTAGTGGACCAACACGACCTTGGAGTGGCTACTGGTAAGATGATTGCAAAAGTTTTGAAAGGTGAAAAACCGGCTGATACTCCAGTTAATGTCTTTTCAACTGGTAAGTCGGTTATCAACAAAAAACTAGCGCAAGAACTTGGAATCACCATTCCTGAGTCTGTTCTAAAAGAAGCAGGACAAGTGATTGAATAAGGATAAAGGGGGAGTTGGAGACATCTCCTCCCATTTTTACTAAAGAAAGAAATGAGTGAAAGATTATGATAGTATCCATTATTTCTCAGGGAATGGTATGGGCGATTTTAGGTTTGGGAATCTTTATGACCTTTCGAATTCTAAATTTTCCTGATATGACAACTGAGGGTTCTTTTCCTCTAGGGGGAGCAGTCGCTGTAACCTTGATAACGCAAGGGGTGAATCCATTTTTAGCGACCTTGGCTGCAGTAGGAGCAGGCTGTCTAGCTGGAATGGCGACAGGTCTCTTATATACCAAAGGAAACATTCCAACTCTCTTATCAGGAATTTTGGTCATGACTTCTTGCCATTCCATCATGCTCATGATTATGGGGCGTGCCAATCTGGGGCTTCTTGGAACCAAGCAAATTCAGGATGTCTTGCCCTTTGATTCGGACCTCAATCAACTCCTGACTGGATTTATTTTTGTTGCCCTTGTTATTGGTCTCATGCTCTTTCCTAGATACCAAACTAGGTCAGGCCTACATCGCTACAGGTGATAATCCTGACATGGCTCGTAGTTTTGGAATTCATACTGGTCGTATGGAACTCATGGGTTTGGTTCTCTCAAATGGGATTATCGCGCTTGCAGGAGCCTTAATTGCTCAACAAGAAGGATACGCGGATGTTTCTCGAGGAATCGGCGTGATTGTCGTAGGGCTTGCTAGCTTGATTATTGGTGAGGTTTTGTTCAAGAGTTTGACCTTGGCAGAGCGACTCATGACCATCGTTATAGGATCTATCGCTTATCAGTTTCTCGTTTGGGGAGTGATTGCTCTTGGATTTAATACAAGTTATCTTCGTTTGTACAGCGCCTTGATTTTGGCAGTTTGCCTGATGATTCCAACCTTCAAAAGCAAATACCTGAAAGGAGTCAAGTTTAGCAAATGACAGCAATTGTAGAATTAAAAAATGCTACCAAAGTCATCACGAATGGCTTTGACGAGGAAAAAATCATTCTAAATGATGTTTCTCTGGAAATTTTTGAACATGATTTCATTACCATCCTAGGTGGAAATGGAGCTGGTAAATCAACTCTTTTTAATACAATCGCAGGAACCCTCCCTCTAACGAGTGGAAGTATCCGCATCATGGGCGAGGACGTGACGCATTTTTCACCTGAAAAGAGGGCTAAGTACTTGTCCCGCGTCTTTCAGGATCCTAAAATGGGAACAGCTCCCCGTATGACGGTAGCGGAAAATCTCTTGATCGCCAAGTTTCGTGGTGAGAAGAGAGGACTCCTGCCTAGAAGGTTATCAAGCTATAGGGATGAGTTTCAGGCTACTATTGAAAAAGTTGGAAATGGACTTGAAAAACATCTGGACACTCCGATCGAGTTTCTTTCAGGAGGTCAACGTCAGGCCTTGAGTCTCTTGATGGCAACCTTAAGCGACCAGAGTTGCTCTTGTTGGATGAACACACAGCAGCACTCGACCCAAAGACCAGTGTTGCATTGATGGAGTTAACAGATGAATTTGTCAGTAAAGACCATCTGACAGCCTTGATGATTACCCACCATATGGAAGACGCACTAAAGTATGGCAACCGTCTGATTGTTATGAAAGAAGGACGTATCATTCAAGATTTGAATAAAGAAGAAAAAGCAAAAATGAAGATTTCAGACTACTATCAATTATTTGAGTAAAGTAGAGAATTGTTCATCAAAAATAGAGAAGAAAAACTTAGAATCGTGGAAGTGATTCTAAGTTTTTTATCTTCCCTTTCTATCGAGAAAAATAAGGCAAAGAGAATTACGGAAAGTGTATGAAATGGTTTACTTTTTTTCAGAAATAAGCTATACTAGTTAACGTGAAACTATGATAAGATGGAGGTATTGTGTATGGTTGACAAGCAAGTCATTGAAGAAATCAAAAACAATGCCAACATTGTGGAAGTCATAGGTGACGTGATTTCTTTACAAAAGGCTGGACGGAACTATTTAGGGCTCTGTCCTTTTCATGGTGAAAAGACCCCCTCTTTCAACGTTGTTGAAGACAAGCAGTTTTACCATTGTTTCGGTTGTGGGCGCTCAGGAGATGTTTTTAAGTTCATCGAAGAATACCAAGGTGTGTCCTTTATGGAGGCCGTTCAGCTTTTAGGTGAGCGCGTCGGTATTCAACTAGCCATGCCTATCCAGTCTCGTCCTCAACAGCTTTCTCCTCATCAAGCTCTATATGATATGCATGAAGAAGCTGCACGCTTTTACCATGCCATTCTCATGACGACCAAAATGGGAGAAGAAGCAAGAGCCTATCTCTACAAACGTGGATTGACGGATGATGTTCTAAAACACTTCCAAATTGGATTGGCTCCAGCAGAAAGAAACTATCTTTACCAACGTTTATCTGGCAAGTTTGAAGAAAAGGATTTGTTGGATTCTGGTTTGTTTTATTTGTCAGATGACAATCAGTTCTTTGATACCTTTTTCGGACGTATCGTCTTTCCTTTGACCAACGACAAGGGGCAGGTCATTGCCTTTTCGGGTCGTATTTGGCAAGAAGTCGATAATCAGAGTGCCAAGTACAAAAATAGTCGTTCCACTGCAATTTTTAACAAGAGTTACGAATTGTATCATTTGGACAAGGCTAAAAAGGGAACAGGTAAGATCACAGAACTCTATCTGATGGAAGGTTTCATGGATGTTATCGCGGCCTACCGTGCTGGCATAGAAAATGCTGTGGCTTCTATGGGGACAGCTCTGAGCAAGGAACATGTTGATCACCTCAAACGCTTCACCAAAAAGATAGTTCTCAGCTATGATGGTGACAAGGCAGGACAGGCAGCGACAGCCAAAGCTCTGGAAGAATTAAAGGATTTCTCAGTGGAAGTTGTCCGAGTACCTGATGCTATGGACCCCGACGAGTATTTACAAAAGAATTCTGCTGAAGATCTGGCCTACCTCTTAACCAAGACACGTATCAGTCCCATAGAGTTCTATATTCACCATCTCAAACCTGAGAATAGTGATAACTTGCAAGCGCAAATCGAGTTCATTGAAAAGATTGCGCCCTTAATCGCCAAAGAAAAGTCGATCACAGCCCAGAATTCTTACATCCACATTCTGGCGGATAACCTACCTTCTTTTGATTACCAGCAGGTAGAGCAGATTGTAAATGAAAGCCGGATTGTTCAAAGGCAGGAGAGGGTCAAGGAACAACCTACACCAGTAGCGATTAGTTTACCTGTGACGCGGCAACTGACCGCAGTTATGAGAGCAGAGGCTCATCTCCTTTATAGGATGGCAGAGAATCCAGTTGTTTTAAATGACTACCGATTAAGAGGAGATTTTTTCTTTGATACCCCAGAATTTCAGATTCTTTACGAATTATTAAGTGTAGAGGGAGAAATCGGATCAGAGGAACTTTCTCATCAGAGTCCTGAGGTTGAAAATGCCTGGTACCATGTGCTTAGTCTAGATTTGCCGGCAGAGATGTCGCCTGTAGAACTTTCTGAAGTCGAAGCGACTCGTAACCGTGCCCTCCTCAGCAAGGACAACTTAAGAATTAAAAAGAAAGTGCAGGAAGCTAGTCATCTAGGAGATACAGACACAGCTTTGGAAGAATTGCAACGATTGATTTCCCAAAAGAGAAGAATGGAGTAATAATGGCAACAAAACAAAAAGAAGTAACTACATTTGATGTGCAAGTAGCAGACTTTATCCGTAATCACAAAAAAACAGGAACAGCAACAGACGATGAAATCAACTCAAGTCTGGTGATTCCTTTTACTTTAGATGCAGACGGTATTGAGGATCTTTTGCAACGGATTCAGGATGCTGGAATTTCTATCACTGATAACGAAGGGAATCCAAGTGCGCGTGTGCTTAGTACAGAAGAAGAGCCAGAGCTCAGTGATGAGGACTTGATTGGTTCAACTTCTGCTAAGGTTAATGACCCTGTTCGTATGTACTTGAAGGAAATTGGAGTTGTTCCTCTCTTGACCAACGAAGAAGAAAAAGAATTGGCCCTAGCTGTTGAAGCTGGTGATATTGAAGCCAAACAACGTCTTGCAGAAGCCAACCTACGTTTGGTAGTTTCGATTGCTAAGCGCTACGTAGGTCGTGGTATGCAGTTTCTTGATTTGATTCAAGAAGGAAACATGGGCTTGATGAAAGCAGTTGACAAGTTTGACTATTCAAAAGGTTTTAAGTTTTCTACTTATGCAACTTGGTGGATTCGTCAGGCAATCACTCGTGCTATTGCTGATCAGGCTCGTACCATTCGTATTCCTGTTCACATGGTTGAAACGATTAACAAGCTTGTCCGTGAACAGCGTAATCTCCTTCAAGAATTGGGGCAAGATCCGACACCTGAACAAATCGCTGAGCGTATGGACATGACACCTGACAAGGTGCGTGAAATCTTGAAAATCGCCCAAGAACCAGTATCCCTTGAAACACCGATTGGTGAAGAGGACGATAGCCACCTTGGGGACTTTATCGAAGACGAAGTGATTGAAAATCCAGTGGACTACACAACGCGTATCGTTTTGCGTGAACAGTTGGATGAAGTCTTGGATACTCTCACAGACCGTGAAGAAAACGTTCTGCGCCTTCGTTTCGGTTTGGATGATGGGAAAATGCGCACCCTTGAAGATGTTGGTAAAGTTTTTAACGTAACTCGTGAACGTATCCGTCAGATCGAGGCCAAGGCTTTGAGAAAATTGCGTCAACCAAGTCGCAGCAAACCGCTTCGTGATTTTATTGAAGATTAGAGTGAGGATGAATATGGCTTATACAGAAGAGCAAATTGAAAATATCAAAACACGGATTTTAACAGCCTTGGAAGAAGTAATTGACCCTGAGTTGGGGATTGATATTGTCAACCTAGGTTTGATTTATGAAATTCGTTTTGATGGTGAAACTGGCCACACTGAAATTGATATGACCTTGACAACTATGGGCTGCCCACTGGCTGACCTCTTAACAGATCAGATACACGATGCGATGACAGATGTGCCTGAGGTAACCAATACCGAAGTTAAATTGGTCTGGTATCCAGCTTGGACTGTTGAAAAAATGAGTCGCTATGCACGTATCGCCCTAGGAATTAAATAAACAGTAAAAAATAGGAGAGACGATTGGAAAATAGGATAAATTCCTCCTTTTTCCTCTGGTCTCTCTTTCTTTTGCTGATTTTCTGGAAATAAAATGGTATAATGAATGGTATGGAAAACGAAAAATTGCGTATTAATATGCTAAGCTCAAGTGAAAAAGTGGCTGGTCAAGGAGTATCAGGAGCCTACCGTGAGTTGGTCCGTCTCCTACATCGTGACGCCAAAGACCAGTTAATTGTTACGGAAAATCTTCCTGTAGAGGCGGATGTAACTCACTTTCATACCATTGATTTCCCTTATTATTTATCTACTTTCCAAAAGAAACGCTCTGGGAGAAAAATTGGCTATGTACATTTTTTGCCTGATACACTTGAGGGAAGTTTGAAAATTCCATTTTTCTTAAAGGGAATTATCAAACGCTATGTTTTCTCTTTTTACAACCGAATGGAACACTTGGTGGTGGTCAATCCCATGTTTATAGAGGATTTGGTGGCAGCTGGTATTCCACGTGAAAAAGTAACTTATATTCCAAATTTTGTAAACAAAGAAAAATGGCATCCGCTGCCAGCTGACCAAGTAGCAAAACTTCGTCAAGAAATGGATTTAGCTGAGGATCAGTTTGTTGTTGTAGGTGCAGGTCAGGTTCAGAAACGTAAAGGAATTGATGATTTTATCCGTCTTGCTGAGGAATTGCCAGAAATTACTTTTATCTGGGCTGGTGGTTTTTCATTTGGCGGGATGACAGATGGTTATGAACGCTATAAAAAAATCATGGACAATCCACCTAAAAATCTAATTTTCCCAGGTATTGTTCCTCCAGAGCGAATGCGAGAGCTCTATGCTTTAGCGGATCTCTTCTTGCTACCAAGTTACAATGAACTATTCCCTATGACCATCTTAGAGGCCGCTAGTTGTGAAGCACCGATTATGCTAAGGGATTTAGATCTATACAAGGTCATTCTCGAAGGGAATTATCGAGCTACAAGTGATGTTTCAGAGATGAGAGGAGCCATTCTCGAATACAAAAATCATCCTGAAAGGTTGAAAGACTTAAAAGAAAAAGCTAGAGAGATTTCTAAAGAGTATTCAGAAGAGCATTTATTAGAAATCTGGTTGAAGTTCTATCGGGAGCAGGCGGCTCTAGGCAAAAAGTGAGGTAATCTATGCGAATTGGTTTATTTACTGACACCTATTTCCCTCAGGTTTCTGGGGTTGCGACTAGCATTCGAACCTTGAAGACAGAGCTTGAGAAGCAAGGACATGCAGTTTTTATTTTTACAACGACAGATAAAGATGTGAACCGATACGAGGATTGGCAAATCATTCGAATTCCGAGTGTTCCCTTCTTTGCATTTAAGGATCGACGTTTTGCTTATCGTGGATTTACAAAGGCACTTGAAATTGCTAAACAGTATCAGCTAGATATCATTCATACGCAAACAGAGTTTTCACTAGGTTTACTAGGGATTTGGATTGCAAGAGAATTGAAAATTCCTGTTATTCATACCTACCATACCCAGTACGAAGATTATGTGCATTATATTGCTAAGGGTATGTTGATTCGTCCAAGTATGGTAAAATATCTGGTACGGGGCTTTCTTCACGATGTGGACGGAGTGATTTGTCCTAGTGAGATTGTTCGGGACCTTCTCTCTAAGTACAAAGTCAAGGTTGAAAAACGTGTTATCCCAACTGGTATTGAGCTAGCTAAATTTGAACGCCCTGAGATTAAAGAAGAGAATTTAGCTGCCCTTCGACTTAAACTTGGGATTAAAGAATACGAGAAAATGTTACTGAGTCTTTCTCGTATCTCCTATGAGAAGAATATCCAAGCGGTCCTAGCCGCCTTTGTGCAGGTTTTGAAAGAAGAAGACAAGGTGAAACTGGTTGTTGCTGGTGACGGTCCTTATCTGGACAGTCTGAAAGAACAAGCAGTCCAGTTGCAAATTCAAGATCAGGTGATTTACTGGTATGATAGCTCCAAGTGAAACAGCCTTGTACTATAAGGCGGCAGATTTCTTTATCTCTGCATCCACTAGTGAAACCCAAGGCCTGACTTATCTAGAGAGTCTAGCCAGTGGAACGCCTGTCATCGCTCATGGCAATCCTTATCTGGATAATCTGGTTAGTGACAAGATGTTTGGAACCCTCTACTATGGAGAACAGGAACTTGCAGGTGCCATCTTGGAGGCTTTGATTGCCACTCCGGATATGGATGAGCAGAAGTTGGCTGACAAGTTGTATGAGATTTCTGCTGAGAATTTTGGGAAACGAGTCCATGAGTTTTATCTCGATGTCATTATTTCAAATAAATTTGAGCAGGAACTACGTGGCGACGAACCCATGACACAGCGATTCCTGAAGACGGTTCTTTATCTACCTCAGCAGGTTATGTCAGTTCCGGTCAAAGAATCCAAACGAATATTAAAGGCTTCTAAAAAGCAGTTGTCTAGCATCCGGGATTACTGGAGAGATTAGTAAAAATATAGGAGAATAAAAAATGGCAAAAAAATTTATGAGAAGTGGTAGAGATCAAAAAATTGGAGGTGTTTGCGCAGGTGTAGCCCATTATTTTGATATTGACCCTACCATTGTCCGTGTGATTTGGGGAGTTCTTGCCTTTTGTTATGGGGCAGGGGTACTTGCTTACATAATCCTATGGATAATTGCGCCAGTCTCTACAGACTATTAAGCTATAATTTAAAAAATAAAAATAAATTGAAAAGGAGACCACATGGCTTTCGGAGATGAAGGAAAACGTAAAAAAACAATGTTTGAAAAATTAACATTATTGATTGTTATTGTCATGTTGCTTGCAAGTTTGCTTGGTATTTTTGCAACAGCAATAGGTGCGTTGAGTAATCTATAAAATGTGATAAATCAGGATTGTTTAGTGACTGGATTTTCCAGTCCTTTTTAAAGTGAGAAGAAAATATGAGTATGTTTTTAGATACAGCCAAGATTAAGGTAAAGGCTGGTAATGGTGGCGATGGTATGGTTGCCTTTCGCCGTGAAAAATATGTCCCGAATGGCGGTCCTTGGGGTGGTGATGGCGGACGTGGAGGTAACGTTGTTTTCGTTGTAGACGAAGGCTTGCGTACCTTGATGGATTTCCGCTATAACCGTCATTTTAAGGCCGAATCTGGTGAAAAAGGGATGACCAAAGGAATGCATGGGCGTGGTGCAGAAGACCTTCGTGTTCGCGTACCACAAGGAACGACTGTACGCGATGCAGAGACAGGTAAAAGTCATTACAGACTTGATTGAGCATGGCCAAGAATTTATCGTGGCACATGGCGGTCGAGGTGGTCGTGGAAATATCCGCTTTGCAACACCAAAAAATCCTGCACCTGAAATTTCGGAAAATGGAGAGCCGGGTCAGGAACGTGAGTTGCAACTAGAATTAAAAATCTTAGCGGATGTCGGTTTGGTAGGTTTCCCCTCTGTCGGGAAATCAACCCTTCTTAGCGTGATTACCTCTGCTAAGCCCAAAATCGGTGCCTACCACTTTACGACAATTGTCCCAAATCTTGGGATGGTTCGTACGCAGTCAGGTGAATCCTTTGCCGTGGCGGACCTTCCCGGTTTGATTGAGGGAGCTAGTCAGGGTGTCGGCTTGGGGACTCAGTTCCTTCGTCATATTGAACGCACTCGAGTTATCCTTCATATCATCGATATGTCGGCCAGCGAAGGACGTGATCCTTACGAAGATTATCTTGCTATCAATAAAGAATTGGAATCATACAACCTTCGTCTGATGGAGCGTCCGCAGATCATCGTAGCCAACAAGATGGACATGCCTGAAAGTCAGGAAAATCTTGAAGCCTTCAAGAAGAAATTGGCAGCAGACTACGACGAGTTTGAAGAACTTCCAGCCATCTTCCCTATTTCTGGATTGACCAAGCAAGGTTTGGCAACTCTTTTGGATGCGACAGCTGAATTGTTAGATAAGACTCCAGAATTTCCGATTTATGATGAATCCGATATGGAAGAAGAAGCTTACTATGGCTTTAATGAGGAAGAAAAAGCCTTTGAAATTAGCCGTGACGATGATGCTACATGGGTACTTTCTGGTGAAAAACTCATGAAACTCTTTAACATGACCAACTTTGACCGTGACGAATCTGTCATGAAGTTTGCTCGTCAGTTACGTGGTATGGGAGTTGACGAAGCCCTTCGTGCGCGTGGTGCTAAAGATGGAGACTTGGTTCGAATCGGTAAATTTGAGTTTGAATTTGTAGACTAGGAGATTGATATGGGAGATAAACCGATATCATTCCGAGATGCAGATGGAAATTTTGTCTCCGCAGCAGACGTATGGAATGAAAAAGAAACTAGAAGAATTGTTTAATCGTCTCAATCCTAAACGTACTCTTAGATTGGCACGAGAAAAAAAAGATAATGAGAAGGCTGATAAAGAAGAAAAATAGCCTATCGATATTGATAAAAAACTCTTTGAAATTTGTAGTAGAAGTTGAAAAGCTAATATTGGGAGAGAACAAAATTTGTTCTCCCCCTTTTGATATGTCTTGTAGAATCAAGTAAAATTAAATCTACAGAAGTTTATTATTATAATTATTTTATAGAATAAACTTTTAAAAATAGTTGTATATTATAAAAAAATATCGCCAGATAATTTTTTTAAAAAGATTTAGAGCAAAAAAATTCGATAATATCAGTCAGTTATGGTAGAATAAAAGTTATAAAAGAAAAGGAGGGCTGAAATGTTTTTTCAGGATAGAGAGATAAAATATTCAATTCGCAAGTTGTCAGTTGCTACTGTCTCCCTTGCGATTGGATTTTTATTTGTACCCACTGCGACTGGAGTGGATCAAACAGTCCACGCAGATGAGCTTGAATCTACAGCGCAAGTGGGAAATAAGTCAGACAATCAAACCTCAGAAGGAGCGTCTGAAGTAACAAAAACAGAGAATCAAGAAACAACTTCAGCGATGGCTTCTGCGTCAGTACAAGCAGAGACTAAAGAAGACAATCAAGCCATCATAAAATCTGCTACCCCTACTGTGACAGAGGCGGGTCAAGTGACAGATTCAACTGCTCTTAGAAATTCTCAATCAGTTGCTGAAACGGTTCAGCCATCCACAGAAGGAGCAGCCCAGCTGCCCTCTGCAAACGTTAGTCTGAAGAAGAGTGCTTTAGAAAACTATCTCAAAGAGTTGCGTAACAAGGATTTTTCAAGGAAAACAGATGAGAGTTTAGAAATCCTTAATGATTTGATGACAGCGGCTGATAGCCTACTTCAAACTGCGACAAAGCAAGAAGAAATTGATAAAGTTTACCGAAATCTGGTAACCTTCGTTAATTCGGGACTTCGTAATAAAAAACCGAAAATCATCTTGGGAAAGGATAAGATTCCTTCAAAAGAAGTAGAGTCTGGAGACACTTCCTCTAAAGGAAAATTGCCTGAGAATTCTACCAAACAGACGGATACGATCTACAGAGTGGAGTATAAATTTACTAACTCGACTCCTGCCTACCCTCTTCCAAATAAGATTCGCGATATGCTTCCAGCTGGCACTGATTTCGTTGCACGAGCTGACGATTACAAAGATGCAAGCAAACTTGGCACATCCACAGTAACTGTTCCGACAGGTACATGGACCTTCCATGGTTTTGATGCGGATAAATACGGAAAAGCTATTGCAGGTACGAAAGTGAAGACCATCACAGGATCCTGGAGCTTTACGCCAAATGGTATAGACTATCAATTCCAATCAACTAATCCTGATTTCGTATTACCAGATCATATCACCAAGTTGACTCCGAAAAACCCAATTGATTATAAGATGGGCGGTCTGTTCCTTACAGAAGTAGATGCTGAGCAACCAAGTGAAACGACTTATGTTGACAAAGTAAACAAGGTAACTTGGACATTTGCAGGATACGATAAAGAAAAAATCGTTGTAGCAAAAGGTAGACAGACTTTCCTTGGAAGCTGGGTACCTACTCCAAATCCAGAATATGTATTCAAATCTTCTGACGTACGTGTTCCATTGTCACAAAGTATTTTGGGAATGCTCCCAAGTGATGAGGCTTCTTATAAGGTTGGTGATACCATTGTAGCCAAGCAACCTGCTAAAGAATCAGTAGTTGAAGAAGAAAAAGACTATGTCTGGACCTTCAAAGGTTACGATCAGAAGAATGCGACATATAATGGCAAGCGCGTGACATTTACGGGTATCTGGGAAGTAACGCCTAGACCACATCATGTAAGTTATGCTTTTGTGAGCGAAACGGCTGGTGTTGATTTGCCTGAATTTATCCAGAAGAAAGCACCAAAAGATAGCTCAAGCTATTACAACATGCAAAAAGTTGTACCAGAAGAGCCGACAACAAAGACTTACAAAGATGATGTGAACGACGGTACCTGGACTTTCACTGGTTACGATGCCAAAAGTAAGATTGTGAAAAAAGCTGATTTGACTTTCACAGGTAAGTGGGCATTTAAGGTGAATCAGTATCAAGCAGGTTACCGTTTCGAAAGTGCGACAGCTGGAAAAGATCTTCCAGTAGCTATTACAGCCTTGTCTCCAAATGATAGTGTAACTTATGTGAATGGCGCAGCAGTTTCAGCTAAACAGCCAGCGAAGACGATTTACACAGACACAGTACATGACGGTACCTGGACCTTCAAAGGCTACGCTGCAAATAATGTAGTCGTGAACAAGGCTAATGTAGAGTTTGTAGGTAAATGGTCATTTGAAGTCAATAAGTACCAAACAAATTACCGCTTCGAGAGCGCAACAGCAGGTAAGCAACTTCCTGCAGAAATCACAGGTTTGACTCCAAGCGACAGTGCAACATATCTGAATGGTGTTGCAGTTTCGGCTAAGCAGCCAATCCAAACCACTTACGTAGATTCAGCGAACGATGGGATATGGAAATTTAAGAGGTATATTCCAGCTGGTGCAGTGGTCAATAAGACAAATGTTACCTTTGTTGGTCAGTGGGAGTTTAGAGCCAACAAGTATCAAGCAAGTTACCGCTTCGAAAGTGCGACAGCCGGAAAAGATCTTCCAGTAGCTATTACAGCCTTGTCTCCAAATGATAGTGTAACTTATGAGAATGGTAACCCTGTTTCAGCTAAACAGCCAGCGAAGACGATTTACACAGACACAGTACATGACGGTACTTGGGCCTTTAAGGGCTACGCTGTAGATAATGCAGTCGTGAACAAGGCTAATGTTGAGTTTGTAGGTAAATGGGCATTTGAAGCCAATAAGTACCAAGCAAGTTACCGTTTTGAGAGCGCAACAGCAGGTAAGCAACTTCCAGCAGAAATCAAAGGTTTGACTCCAAGCGACAGTGCAACATATCTGAATGGTGTTGCAGTTTTGGCTAAGCAGCCAATCCAAACTAATTACGTAGATTCAGCGAACGATGGAATATGGAAATTTAAGAGGTATATTCCAGCTGGCGCAGTGGTCAATAAGACAAATGTCACCTTTGTTGGTCAGTGGGAGTTTAGAGCCAACAAGTATCAAGCAAATTACCGCTTCGAGAGCGCAACGGCGGATAAAGCACTTCCGGCAGCCATCGCATCCTTGACCCCAAGCGACAGTGCAGCTTATGAGAATGGTAATACTGTTTCCGCTCAGCAACCATCACAAACCACATACACAGATTCAGTGAATGATGGCACTTGGACCTTCAAGGGCTATGATGCAGCTAGCGCCGTTGTCAACAAGGCTAATGTAGTCTTCGTCGGGAAGTGGGAATTCAAGGCGAATCCGACAAATGCTGAAACTTATACTCCTCAAGTAACGGAAGAAACTATCAAGGTTGGAGAAACACCAGACTTGACCGATAATGTGACGAACTTGCCAAGCCTTCCAGCTGGTACTAAGGTAGTAGATATCACACCTGCGGGTCAAATAGATACTACAAAACCGGGTACTTATAGCGGTACAGTTCGTGTGGATTATCCAGATGGTTCTTCTACTGAAGTTCCTGTACCAGTTAATGTTTTGCCTGCACCGGTAACTGAAACCTATAAAGTGACTTACCGCTTCGAAAGTGCTACGGCAGACAATAACTTGCCAACAGAAGTATTGAGCTTACTTCCACAAAGTGGAACATATACTACAAGTTCTTCTGCAGCGATTGCTTTTGTTCCAGAAGTACCGATGCCTGTAGAAGTTGCTGTTGCAAATGGTACATGGACATTCCTAGGTTATCAAGAAGTGGAAGAGGGAGGAAATCTGACCTTCGTCGGTAAGTGGGGCTTTGAAGCCAAGCAAGCTCCTAGTCCGCAGCCACAACCACAGCCAAGTCCGGTTCCACCAGTGACTCCAGAAGTGAAGCCAGACCAAGAAACTGATTCAGCTGATAAAGCTCAACTGAATCAGCTAGTGAGCCCGAAAGCAAACCTGTTGCAAATGATAAGCCAGCTGTTCCAATTCCTGCCGTAGATAAGGCTAAACAAGCGACCTTACCAAATACAGGTAGCACTTCTCTAATTTCAATTGAGGGAGCAACGACAAGTGCTATTCTTGCAGGTCTAGGAGGATTACTTCTTGGTCGCAAGCGGGAAGATGATTAAGTACTGATTTTATCTAGAGTATATCTACTTTTATAAGATTCTTAAGCATCTGCTTGACTGTTTGACAAATCTATCTGAGTTACAAGCTTTTAAGGTTGAGAGAAGACCAATTTGGTCTTCTCTTTTTGTATTTTGGGTAGAAATCAAATGCTTAATTTCAAGCCTAAGAGAGGAATTTGGAGAAATCGAAAACCGTGTGATAGGCCAGATGAGTTGGACTACTGAAAATGTTCAAAATATGGTATAATAGTTAAATGAATAGAATTGAGGATAATATGTCATTTACGAAATTTCAGTTTAAAAACTATATAGAAAAGGCATTGGAGGAGTTGAAGTTTACAACTCCTACCGAAGTTCAGGAAAAGTTGATTCCTATTGTACTGGCAGGTCGTGACTTGGTCGGTGAGTCAAAAACAGGTTCAGGAAAGACCCACACTTTTTTGCTACCCATTTTCCAGCAATTGGATGAAACAAGTGATAGTGTGCAAGCGGTTATTACTGCCCCAAGTCGTGAGTTGGCTACTCAGATCTACCATGCGGCTCGTCAGATTGCATCTCACTCAGAAGTTGAAGTTCGTGTGGTTAACTATGTTGGTGGTACGGATAAGGCTCGTCAGATTGATAAGCTCGCGAGCAATCAGCCCCATATTGTCATCGGGACTCCAGGTCGCATCTATGACTTGGTTAAATCTGGTGATTTGGCCATTCACAAGGCTAAGACATTTGTAGTTGATGAAGCCGATATGACCTTGGATATGGGATTCTTAGAGACAGTCGATAAGATTGCAGGGAGCCTTCCAAAAGACTTGCAATTCATGGTCTTTTCAGCGACTATTCCACAGAAGTTGCAGCCATTCTTGAAAAAATACTTGTCAAATCCTGTCATGGAGAAAATCAAAACAAAAACAGTCATCTCAGATACGATTGATAACTGGTTGATTTCGACCAAGGGGCGCGACAAAAATGCTCAAATTTACCAGCTGACTCAGTTGATGCAACCGTATTTGGCAATGATTTTTGTTAACACCAAAACGCGTGCTGATGAATTGCATGCATACTTGACTGCTCAAGGGTTGAAGGTAGCAAAGATTCATGGAGATATTGCCCCTCGTGAGCGCAAGCGGATCATGAATCAGGTGAAAAAAATCTAGATTTTGAGTATATTGTCGCAACGGACTTGGCAGCGCGTGGAATTGATATTGAAGGTGTCAGTCATGTCATCAATGACGCCATTCCTCAAGACTTGTCCTTCTTTGTTCACCGTGTGGGACGTACTGGACGCAATGGTCTTCCTGGTACAGCTATTACCCTTTACCAGCCAAGTGATGACTCGGATATCCATGAGTTGGAGAAACTAGGAATCAAGTTTACTCCCAAGATGGTCAAAGAAGGAGAGTTTCAAGATACCTATGACCGTGATCGTCGTGCCAATCGTGAAAAAGAAGCAGGACAAGCTTGATATTGAAATGATTGGCTTGGTTAAAAAAAGAAAAAGAAAAAAGTCAAACCAGGCTATAAGAAGAAGATTCAATGGGCGGTGGATGAAAAACGTCGCAAAACCAAGCGTGCTGAAAATCGTGCTCGTGGCCGTGCCGAGCGCAAAGCCAAACGCCAAACTTTTTAAAAAAATTATTCAAAAAAAGTATAATAATTATATCTTTAAAAATAATTTGACAAATAAAAATAGTAATAGCCTTAAAACTTATTTTTTTAGTTCGATATGATATCGAAAAATGTAAGAAAAAAATTGAAAAACTATACAAATTTGTGTTATTATACTATAAAACAATCGGATTATATAATTTAATCCGTGAAAAGAAAAGGGGACTTCTATGGATAAAACATTTATGAAACAACAACGTTTTTTTCATTTCGTAAAAATGAAAGTTGGGTTGGCTTCTGTAGCAATTTTGTTTGCTTTTTGCTCAGGTCGGACAAGTGTCTGCAGATGAAGCAACAAAAACAGCGTCTACTTCAACTGAAACAGTAAAGAAAACCGAAGCAAGTATGTCTGCTGCCGAAACTGCTGTAGCAGAAATCAAAGCTGACGAGGCAAAACCAGTCGTTAACAAATCAGATGCAAAACCTGGAGAACTTGTAGACGTTTCTAAGAAGGTTTCACCTATTGACGTGAAAAGAACGCCAAGAGGGTAACCAAAAGATTCATGAAGAAACTGCAACAGTCGAAGTTACAAAGACAGAAGTGGCTCCTGTAAAAAGCGAAGAGCTTCCTGCTCCAAAGACTGAAACAACTGAGAGCACTTTGACTGGGAAAGACGAAGAGGGAAATTCTTATACCCAGTACGAACGAGTTGACAAGACAACAACTGTTGAAATTACTAAAACAGTTCCAACTGTAACAAAAGCGGGAGCAGCTGATATTGTTTTCGTTGTTGACCGTTCATCATCTATGTATCCAACTATTGACACTGTCCGTAACAGTATCAATGAGTTTGCAAGAAATCTTGCTAAAGATGGAGTAGCAGCACGTTTTGGATTAGCTACCTTTAGTGATGAAGTATATGGACGTAAAAGTGGAGAAGCAGATGAGGGTACAATTTTAACAAAATTTAATGGATCTTATTTTACCTCTGACCCAGCTGAGCTTGAAAAAGCCTTAGCAGGCATTAAGATTGCACGTGGTGGAGACTTCCCTGAAACACCTACACCTGCTCTTACACAAATTGTTTCAACTTACGACTGGTCTAAGTCACCTAAAAATAAAAAGTTTGTCGTATTGTTGACAGATGCTCCAATGAAGGAGGATCCTTCAATTCCAACGATTGCGGATACTCTTGCGTCTTTGAAAGCCGCAAAGATCGAAAGAATTGTTGCAACTTCGACATCTTTTGGGACCGATATTAGCTATAAAGATTTTGTATCTGAAGGTCGATTAATGAAAATTGATAGTAACTTGGCTGACTCTTTAACTAAAGATGCAACTTCATGGATTGTAGAAACTGTGACTGAAGGACACAATTATAAGGTAACGAAAGATAATTATCGTTTTTACTTAGAACGTCGTACAACATTACCAGTTGTTCAGACAGAGAATCCGATTCAAACGACCTCTCTTCCAGTAGCTACAGCTCATAAACAAGAAGCAGCTAAACTCCCTGATACAGGAAGTAATGATACAGCGAACTATGGTATTGCTGGACTTGGCCTCCTAATGGCTGGACTCGGCTTAACTGTAAGCAATAGAAAGTCAAAGGAACAGTAACCTAAAACTGGCAGATGTTTGTAAAAATATCATGAGAAAATAAAAGCAGATAATAAAAAGTAGGCAGTATGTAAACGAGGTATGCATAGAAACCTAGGTATTCGTTTCGTATTGTAGAGTACAAGCCGAATTTTTATGACGAGAAAAGAGCCGTAAGGTTCTTTTTTCGACTTAGAGAAAATACTGCAAAAAAAAGTAAAAAGTGGTATAATGATAAGGTTATATAGTCCCGATAAGATGGTAGAAATGTCTATCAGTACTTTGTAACTCGCAAAGAATGACGGCTCCAAAGTCGCTCGTCATTCTACGGTTGCCGCTATAATGCGGTCACCCTATGCACCTTACTAGCTTCAGAAATAAAAAAGTATCGTTTTTATTTCTTTCGCGTCGTAACTCTTAGACAATAGAAATATCTATCAGTACTTTGTAACTCTATAACAATATTATTTAAGGGGGGACATTTTCATGTCAGAACGTAAATTATTCACGTCTGAATCTGTATCTGAGGGGCATCCAGATAAGATTGCAGACCAAATTTCAGATGCGATTTTGGATGCTATTTTAGCGAAGGATCCAGATGCGCACGTTGCTGCTGAGACAGCTGTATATACTGGTTCTGTCCATGTTTTTGGTGAAATTTCGACAAATGCCTATGTGGATATCAACCGTGTAGTTCGTGATACCATTGCAGAGATTGGCTATACCAATACCGAGTATGGATTTTCTGCGGAGACGGTGGGAGTCCATCCGTCTTTAGTGGAACAATCTCCAGATATTGCTCAAGGTGTTAACGAAGCCTTGGAAGTTCGTGGAAATGCAGATCAAGACCCATTGGACTTGATTGGAGCTGGCGACCAAGGTCTTATGTTTGGATTTGCTGTGGATGAGACAGAGGAACTCATGCCATTGCCAATCTCACTTAGCCACAAACTGGTTCGTCGTTTGGCAGAACTTCGCAAGTCTGGTGAAATCAGCTATCTTCGCCCAGATGCCAAATCCCAAGTGACTGTTGAATACGATGAGAATGACCGTCCAGTGCGCGTGGATACAGTCGTTATTTCTACTCAGCATGATCCAGAAGTCAGCAACGAACAAATTCACAATGATGTTATTAACAAGGTTATCAAAGAGGTCATTCCAGCCTCTTACTTGGATGAGCAAACAAAATTCTTCATCAATCCAACTGGTCGCTTTGTCATCGGTGGACCTCAAGGAGACTCAGGTTTGACTGGTCGTAAGATTATCGTGGATACTTATGGTGGCTACTCTCGTCACGGTGGTGGTGCCTTCTCTGGTAAGGATGCGACTAAGGTGGACCGTTCAGCCTCATATGCGGCTCGTTATATTGCCAAAAATATTGTTGCAGCGGGTCTAGCTAAAAAGGCAGAGGTTCAATTGGCTTATGCTATCGGTGTTGCCCAGCCTGTTTCTGTCCGTATCGATACCTTTGGTACGGGCACAGTAGCTGAAAGCAAACTTGAAAAAGCGGCTCGTCAAATCTTTGACCTTCGCCCTGCAGGAATTATCCATATGCTGAACCTCAAACGCCCAATTTATCGTCAAACAGCGGCTTATGGACATATGGGACGTACAGATATTGACCTTCCATGGGAACGTTTGGACAAGGTAGAGGCCTTGAAAGAAGCTGTGAAATAAAAAATTTCCAATGTACTGACTCTCAAAAGTTAGACAACTAATTTAAGTAAAGGATTTAGTCCTGTATTGTACAGGTCCAAGTCCTTTTAGTTTGACTTTAAGTGGGTAAGGAATCCAGTTGGAGTTGGCTTTCTCAAGGTTTGCTAATACTTAAATATCTTTGAGTTGAAAGTAAAACATCATTTTCTGAAAGCTTTTTTAAACGGGCTCTTTATTTCCCCAATTATGATTTTAGACTCTATTGTCATAACAGATAACTTCTAAAAGAATGTATTCTTGTGTCGAACTTCTGGGAAATTATAGATGAAATCTTATGTTTTTATTAGCTCTATATACCCGATTTGAGTGTAGTTGGATTTTATGATGGATATTCTTTTTCCTTTGTGGAATACTTCTGAAATATGGTATAATGAACAGATAGAGAAGTTGGGGGTAAAAGATGAATATTCAACAATTACGCTATGTTGTGGCCATTGCCAATAGTGGTACTTTCCGTGAAGCTGCTGAAAAGATGTATGTTAGTCAGCCCAGTCTGTCTATTTCTGTCCGTGATTTGGAAAAAGAGCTGGGTTTTAAGATTTTTCGTCGGACCAGCTCAGGGACTTTCTTGACCCGTCGTGGTATGGAATTTTACGAGAAAGCGCAGGAATTGGTCAAAGGATTTGATGTTTTTCAAAATCAGTATGCCAATCCTGAGGAAGAAAAAGATGAATTCTCTATTGCTAGTCAGCACTATGACTTCTTACCACCAACTATTACGGCTTTTTCAGAGCGCTATCCTGACTATAAGAGCTTCCGTATTTTTGAGTCTACTACAGTTCAAATCTTAGACGAAGTAGCTCAAGGGCATAGTGAGATTGGGATTATCTACCTCAACAACCAAAACCAAAAGGGCATCATGCAACGGGTTGAAAAGTTAGGCTTGGAAGTTATTGAACTAATTCCTTTCCCGACTCACATTTATCTTCGTGAAGGACATCCTTTAGCAAAGAAAGAGGAACTGATTATGGAGGATTTAGCGGATCTACCAACAGTTCGCTTTACTCAGGAAAAGGATGAGTACCTTTACTATTCAGAGAACTTTGTCGATACCAGCGCGAGCTCGCAGATGTTTAATGTGACCGACCGTGCTACCTTAAACGGTATTTTAGAGCGGACAGATGCCTATGCGACTGGGTCTGGATTTTTAGATAGTGATAGTGTCAATGGCATTACAGTTATTCGTCTCAGGGATAATCTAGACAACCGCATGGTCTATGTCAAACGGGAAGAAGTTGAGCTTAGTCAAGCTGGGACACTCTTCGTTGAGGTTATGCAAGAATATTTTGATCAGAAGAGGAAATCATGAAAAAAAGAGGAATAGTGGCAGTGATTGTACTGCTTTTGATTGGGCTGGATCAGTTGGTCAAAAATTATGTTGTCCAGCAGATTCCACTGGGTGAGGTGCGCTCTTGGATACCCAGTCTCGTTAGCTTGACCTATCTGCAAAATCGTGGGGCGGCTTTTTCCATGTTGCAAGACCAGCAGTGGTTATTTGCTGTCATTACACTGGTCGTCATGGTCGGTGCCATTTGGTATCTACATAAGCACATGGAGGACTCTCTCTGGCAGGTCTTTGGACTGACTTTGATAATCGCGGGCGGTCTGGGCAACTTTATCGACAGAATGAGTCAAGGTTTTGTGGTGGATATGTTTCACCTAGACTTTATCAACTTTGCGATTTTCAACGTGGCTGATAGCTATTTGACAGTTGGTGTCATTGTTTTATTGATTGCAATGCTTAAAGAGGAAGTAAATGGAAATAAAAATTGAAACGGGTGGGCAACGTTTAGACAAGGCCCTGTCGGACCTGACAGAATTGTCACGCAGTCTCGCTAATGAACAAATCAAGGCTGGACAAGTTTTGGTCAATGGCCAAGTCAAGAAAGCAAAATACACTGTTCAAGAGGGGGATGTCGTCACTTATCATGTGCCAGAACCAGAGGTTTTGGAGTATGTTGCCGAGGACCTTCCTCTGGAAATTATCTACCAAGATGAGGACGTAGCCGTTGTTAACAAACCGCAGGGTATGGTAGTTCATCCCAGCGCCGGTCATACCAGTGGGACCTTGGTAAATGCTCTCATGTACCATATCAAGGACTTGTCAGGTATCAATGGGGTTCTCCGCCCAGGAATCGTCCACCGCATTGACAAGGACACGTCTGGTCTTCTCATGATTGCTAAAAATGATGAGGCCCACTTGGCACTTGCCCAAGAGCTCAAGGATAAAAAGTCTTTACGCAAATACTGGGCGATTGTTCACGGCAATCTACCAAATGATCGTGGTGTGATTGAAGCGCCAATTGGTCGGAGTGAAAAAGACCGTAAGAAACAGACTGTGACTGCCAAAGGCAAGCCAGCGGTGACCCGCTTTCAAGTCTTGGAACGTTTTGGTAATTATAGTTTGCTCGAGTTGCAACTGGAGACAGGGCGTACCCACCAAATTCGTGTTCACATGGCTTATATTGGTCATCCAGTCGCTGGGGATGAGGTCTATGGTCCACGCAAAACCTTGAAAGGACATGGACAATTTCTCCATGCTAAAACTCTAGGATTTACCCATCCGAGAACAGGTGAGACCTTGGAATTCACAGCAGATATTCCAGAGATTTTTAAAGAAACGCTGGAAAGATTGCGTCAAACTGAGAATAGATAAAAGAGTTGAGATGCCTTGTCTCAACCTTTTTTATTTCAAGTCTTTTCTATTTAAAGCATTCATGTTATAATGGATAAATATGAAGAATCGGAGTGAGAATATGAAGTACAAACGAATCGTCTTTAAGGTGGGGACTTCGTCCTTGACAAATGAAGACGGAAGTTTATCAAGGAGTAAAGTAAAGGCCATTACCCAACAATTAGCTATGTTGCATGAAGCTGGGCATGAGTTGATTTTGGTATCTTCTGGGGCAGTAGCGGCTGGCTTTGGAGCTTTGGGTTTTAAAAAACGTCCGACCAAGATTGCAGATAAGCAGGCTTCGGCTGCAGTAGGACAAGGTTTGCTCCTAGAAGAATACACAACCAACCTCCTCATGCGCCAAATCGTCTCTGCGCAAATCTTGCTGACACAGGATGATTTTGTAGATAAACGTCGCTATAAGAATGCCCATCAGGCCTTGTCTGTATTGCTTCATCGTGGTGCCATTCCTATCATCAACGAGAATGACAGTGTTGTTATTGCTGAACTCAAGGTTGGGGACAATGATACTCTAAGTGCTCAGGTAGCGGCTATGGTTCAAGCTGACCTTTTGGTTCTCTTGACAGATGTGGACGGTCTCTATACTGGAAATCCCAACTCAGATCCAAGAGCCAAACGTCTTGAGAAAATCGAGACTATCAATCGTGAGATTATTGATATGGCTGGTGGAGCAGGTTCGTCTAATGGTACTGGGGGTATGCTAACAAAAATCAAAGCAGCTACGATCGCAACGGAGTCAGGGGTGCCAGTCTATATCTGCTCGTCCATGAAATCAGATGCCTTGATTGAGGCAGCGGAAGAGACCAAGGATGGTTCTTTCTTTGTTGCGCAAGAGAAGGGACTTCGTACTCAGAAACAATGGCTAGCCTTCTATGCTCAAAGTCAGGGAACGATTTGGGTAGATGGTGGAGCTGCAGAAGCACTTTCAAAAAACGGAAAAAGTCTCCTTTTATCAGGTGTGGTAGAAGTGGAAGGCAACTTCTCTTACCATGATATTGTTACAGTAGCAGATAAAGAAACAGGTCAATCTCTTGGAAAGGGACGAGTCCAATTTGGTGTCTCAGCCCTAGAAGATATGCTCCGTTCTCAAAAAGCTAAGGGAGTCTTGATTCACCGTGATGACTGGATTTCCATCACTCCTGAAATCCAGCTGCTCTTTACAGAATTTTAGAGGTAAAAAATGGTAAGGACACAAGAACAATTTGAACAGGTACAAGCTGTTAAAAAGTCAATCAACACTGCTAGTGAAACAGTGAAAAACCAAGCCTTACTAGCCATGGCTGATCACTTATTGGCAGCTACTGAGGAGATTTTACAGGCCAATGCCCTTGATATGGCAGCAGCCAAGGGGAAAACCTCAGATGTCATGCTGGACCGTCTTTATTTGGATGCGGGACGTATAGAAGCGATGGCAAGAGGGATTCGTGAAGTGGTTACTTTACCAGATCCCATTGGTGAAGTCCTAGAGACAAGTCATCTTGATAATGGCTTGCTTATTACCAAGAAACGTGTGGCTATGGGTGTTATCGGTATTATCTATGAAAGCCGTCCAAATGTGACATCTGACGCGGCTGCCTTGGCTCTTAAGAGTGGAAATGCGGTCGTTCTTCGTAGTGGTAAAGATGCCTATCAAACTGCCCATGCTATTGTCTCAGCTTTGAAGAAGGGCTTGGAGACGACTACCATTCATCCTGATGTGATTCAACTAGTGGAAGATACCAGTCGAGAAAGTAGCTATGCCATGATGAAGGCTAAGGGTTATCTAGACCTTCTCATTCCTCGTGGAGGGGCTGGTTTGATCAATGCCGTGGTTGAAAATGCTATCGTGCCTGTTATTGAGACAGGAACTGGGATTGTCCATGTCTATGTGGATAAGGATGCTGATGAAGACAAGGCTCTCTCTATTATCAATAATGCTAAAACCAGTCGTCCTTCTGTCTGCAATGCCATGGAGATCTTGCTGGTTCATGAAGACAAGGCAGCAAGCTTCCTTCCTCGTTTGGAGCAAGTGCTGGTTGCAGATCGAAAAGAATCTGGACTGGAACCAATTCAATTCCGCCTAGATAGCAAAGCAAGTCAGTTTCTTTCAGGTCAAGCAGCTGAGGCCCAAGACTTTGACACCGAGTTTTTGGACTATGTCCTAGCTGTTAAGGTCGTGAGCAGTTTAGAAGAAGCGGTTGAGCATATTGAAGCCCACAGTACCCATCATTCGGACGCCATTGTGACAGAAAATGCTGAAGCTGCGGTTTACTTTACAGACCAAGTAGACTCAGCAGCGGTTTATGTCAATGCCTCAACGCGTTTCACTGATGGTGGGCAATTTGGTCTTGGATGTGAAATGGGGATTTCTACTCAGAAACTGCATGCGCGTGGTCCAATGGGCTTGAAGGAATTAACTAGCTACAAGTATGTGGTTACTGGTGACGGACAGATAAGGGAGTAAGAGATGAAGATTGGATTTATCGGTTTGGGGAATATGGGAGCTAGTTTGACCAAGGCTGTTTTGCAGACCAAGGCGGGTGCTCAGATTCTCCTTGCCAATCGTAGTCAAGCGAAAGTAGATGCTTTCATTGCCAACTTTGGTGGTCAGGCTTCTAGCAATGAAGAAATATTTGCAGAAGCAGATGTGATTTTTCTAGGAGTGAAGCCTGCACAGTTTTCAGACTTGCTTTCTCAATATCAGACCATTCTTGAAAAAAGAGAAAGTCTTCTTTTGATTTCCATGGCAGCTGGACTGACCTTGGAAAAACTGGCTAGACTACTTCCAAGCCACCACCGAATCATTCGCATCATGCCCAATACTCCAGTAGCTATCGGCAAAGGAGTGATTAGTTATGTCATGTCAGCGAACTGTTGTGCTGAGGACAGTGAACTCTTTTGTCAGCTTTTAGACAAGGCTGGTCTCTTGGTTGAGCTGGGAGATGGCTTAATCGATGCGGCGACAGGTCTCGCAGGTTGTGGACCAGCTTTTGTCTATCTCTTTATCGAGGCTTTGGCAGATGCGGGTGTAAAGACAGGATTGCCACGGGAAATGGCTTTGAAAATGGCAGCCCAAACAGTAGTCGGCGCTGGACAAATGGTACTCGAAAGTCAGCAACATCCTGGAGTCTTGAAAGACCAAGTTTGTAGCCCAGGAGGTTCGACTATCGCTGGTGTAGCAAGTCTGGAAGAACATGCCTTTAGAGGAACAGTCATGGATGCAGTTCATCAAGCCTACAAACGAACACAAGAACTAGGTAAATAAGAGGTTGGATGACTCCCAGCCTCTTTTATGGTTGATTGAATGGAGAAGACGCAAAAAGATTGTCACAAAAACCTATTTTTTTGATAGAATAGAAGGTAGAAAAAAAGAAATGAGTTAGACATGTCAAAAGGATTTTTAGTCTCTCTTGAGGGACCAGAGGGAGCAGGAAAGACCAGTGTTTTAGAGGCTTTACTCCCAATTTTAGAGGAAAAAGGAGTAGAGGTGCTGACAACTCGTGAGCCAGGCGGAGTCTTGATTGGGGAGAAGATTCGTCAAGTGATTTTGGATCCAAGTCATACTCAGATGGATCCTAAAACAGAGCTCCTTCTCTATATCGCTAGTCGCAGACAGCACTTGGTGGAAAAAGTTCTGCCTGCTCTTGAAGCTGGTAAGTTGGTCATTATGGACCGCTTCATCGATAGTTCCGTTGCTTATCAGGGATTTGGCCGTGGCTTGGATATTGATGCTATTGATTGGCTCAATCACTTTGCAACAGATGGTCTCAAACCCGACTTGACACTTTATTTTGACATTGAAGTGGAAGAAGGACTGGCTCGCATAGCAGCTAATAGTAATCGCGAGGTTAATCGTTTGGACTTGGAAGGTTTGGACTTGCACAAAAAAGTCCGTCAAGGCTACCTTTCTCTTCTGGAAAGAAGGAAATCGTATTGCCAAGATTGATGCTAGTCTCCCTTTGGACAAAGTTGTGGAAACTACTAAGACTGTCTTGTTTGACAGAATGGGCTTGGCTAAATGAAACAAGATCAACTAAAGGCATGGCAGCCAGACCAGTTTGACCGCTTTGTCCGCATCTTAGAACAAGATCAGCTCAATCATGCCTATCTCTTTTCAGGTTTTTTTGGAAGTTTGGAAATGGCGCAATTTTTAGCTAAGAGCCTCTTTTGTACGGATAAAGTAGGCATTTTGCCGTGTGAGAAATGCCGAAATTGCAAGCTGATTGAACAGGAAGAATTTCCCGATGTCACCTTGATTAAGCCAGTCAATCAGGTCATCAAGACAGAACGGATTCGAGAATTAGTGGGTCAGTTTTCCCAAGCAGGGATTGAAAGTCAGCAACAAGTTTTTATTATCGAGCAGGCGGAGAAAATGCACCCCAACGCAGCTAATTCTCTGCTCAAGGTCATCGAAGAACCTCAGAGTGAAGTGTACATTTTCTTCTTAACCAGCGATGAGGAAAAAATTTTACCGACCATTCGTAGTCGGACCCAGATTTTCCACTTTAAAAAGCAGGAAGAAAAGCTCATTCATCAATTAGAACAAGCCGGTCTGGTCAAGAAAAAAGCGATTCTCTTAGCTCAGTTTAGTCAATCACAAGCTGAAGCTGAAAAAGTTGGTAAATCAATCAAGTTATTGGACTTTGGTCGATGAAAGTGAACGTCTGCTGACTTGGTTATTAACCAAGAAAAAAAGAGTTATTTGCAGGTAGCTAAATTAGCCAGTTTGGCAGATGACAAGGAAAAACAAGATCAGGTCTTGCGAATCCTCGAAGTCCTCTGTGGACAGGATCTCTTGCAAGCAGGGATTCGTCAGATTTTACAAGATTTGCTAGAAGCTAGAAAAATGTGGCAAGCCAATGTTAGCTTTCAAAATGCCATGGAATATCTGGTCTTGAAAGAAATATAAACTCAATGAAGGATAAAGAAAGGAAAGGGCTGGTTTATGGATAAAAAAGAATTATTTGATGCGCTGGACGATTTTTCCCAACAGTTATTGGTGACCTTAGCCGATGTGGAAGCCATCAAGAAAAATCTCAAGAGTCTAGTAGAGGAAAATACAGCTCTTCGCTTGGAAAACAGTAAGTTGCGTGAACGCTTGGGCGAGGTAGAAGCAGATACACCTGTCAAGGCCAAGCATGTTCGTGAAAGTGTCCGTCGGATCTATAAAGACGGGTTTCATGTATGTAATGATTTTTATGGACAGCGTCGAGAGCAGGACGAGGAATGTATGTTCTGTGACGAGTTGTTGTATAGGGAGTAGGCATGCAGATTCAAAAAAGTTTTAAGGGGCAGTCTCCCTATGGCAAGCTATATCTAGTGGCAACGCCGATTGGCAATTTAGGCGATATGACCTTTCGAGCAATCCAGACCTTGAAAGAGGTGGACTGGATTGCTGCTGAGGACACGCGCAATACAGGGCTTTTGCTCAAGCATTTTGATATTCCGACCAAACAGATCAGTTTTCATGAGCACAATGCCAAGGAAAAAATTCCTGATTTGATCGGTTTTTTGAAGGCGGGGCAAAGTATTGCTCAGGTTTCTGATGCGGGTCTGCCTAGCATCTCGGACCCTGGTCATGATTTAGTAAAGGCAGCCATCGAGGAAGGAATCGCGGTCGTCACCGTTCCAGGTGCCTCTGCGGGGATTTCTGCCTTGATTGCCAGTGGTTTGGCGCCGCAACCACATATCTTTTACGGTTTCTTACCGAGAAAATCAGGCCAGCAAAAGCAATTTTTCGACTTGAAAAAGGACTATCCAGAAACTCAGATTTTCTATGAATCGCCCCATCGTGTGGCAGATACATTGGAAAATATGCTAGCAGTTTATGGTGACCGTCCAGTAGTTCTAGTTCGAGAATTGACTAAGATTTATGAAGAATACCAACGAGGAAAAATTTCAGAGCTACTAGAAAACATCGCTGAAACTCCACTCAAGGGCGAATGCCTTCTCATCGTTGAAGGTGCCAGTCAGGATGTGGAGGAAAAGGATGAGGAGGGCTTGTTCTTAGAAATCCAATCCCGTATCCAGCAAGGCATGAAGAGAAATCAAGCCATAAAAGAAGTTGCTAAACTCTACCAGCGGAATAAAAGTCAGCTCTATGCTGCCTACCACGACTGGGAAGAAATCCAGAAAATGACTAAACAGGGAAGTTTGCCTTCTTCCCTTTTTTTGTTATACTAGTAAGAGTGATTATCTATAGAAAGCTTATGGGAGGCTGTTACTAATAGCTAAGAAAAGGAGGAGCGAATTGTTCTCTTCGGATTTTACTCTCATAATGGTAAAAAAGTCTTATGTCTCAATCTTATATCAATGTTATCGGTGCAGGTTTAGCGGGGTCTGAAGCTGCCTACCAAATTGCAGAACGTGGTATTCCAGTTAAACTCTATGAAATGCGTGGTGTCAAGTCAACACCCCAGCACAAAACAGACAATTTTGCAGAGTTGGTTTGTTCCAATTCTCTTCGTGGAGATGCTCTAACCAATGCTGTTGGGCTTCTCAAGGAAGAAATGCGTCGCTTGGGTTCGGTCATCTTGGAATCTGCTGAGGCTACTCGTGTTCCTGCAGGAGGAGCTCTTGCAGTGGATCGTGACGGTTTCTCTCAAATGGTGACCGAGAAAGTAGCCAACCATCCCTTGATTGAGGTGATGCGTGATGAAATTACAGAATTACCGACAGATGTTATTACGGTTGTCGCTACTGGTCCTTTGACCAGCGACGCCCTAGCTGAAAAGATTCATGCCCTTAATGGCGGCGATGGCTTCTATTTCTACGATGCGGCGGCACCTATCATCGATGTCAACACCATTGATATGAGTAAGGTTTATCTCAAGTCCCGTTATGATAAGGGAGAAGCGGCCTATCTCAACGCTCCTATGACCAAACAAGAGTTTATGGATTTCCATGAAGCCTTGGTTCATGCGGAAGAAGCTCCTCTCAATTCTTTTGAAAAAGAAAAGTACTTTGAAGGTTGTATGCCGATCGAAGTCATGGCCAAGCGTGGTATTAAAACTATGCTTTATGGTCCTATGAAGCCAGTTGGTCTGGAGTATCCAGATGACTACACAGGCCCGCGTGATGGTGAATTTAAAACACCTTATGCGGTTGTCCAGCTCCGTCAGGATAATGCGGCTGGTAGCCTCTACAATATCGTCGGTTTCCAAACCCATCTCAAATGGGGAGAGCAAAAGCGTGTTTTCCAAATGATTCCAGGTCTTGAAAATGCTGAGTTCGTCCGTTATGGGGTTATGCACCGCAATTCTTACATGGATTCACCAAATCTTCTTGAGCAAACCTATCGTTCTAAGAAACAGCCCAATCTCTTCTTTGCTGGCCAGATGACGGGTGTGGAAGGCTATGTCGAGTCAGCAGCTTCAGGCTTAGTTGCAGGTATTAACGCGGCTCGTCTTTTCAAGGGAGAAAGCGCAGCTATTTTCCCAGAGACAACAGCGATTGGCAGTCTGGCTCATTACATCACCCATGCGGACAGCAAGCATTTCCAACCGATGAATGTCAATTTCGGGATTATCAAGGAGTTGGAAGGTGAGCGTATCCGTGATAAGAAGGATCGTTATGAAAAATTGCAGAGCGTGCTCTTGCTGACTTAGAGGAATTTTTAACTGTCTAATTTTTTTGAAAGAATTGCTCATGATACTATAAAAATCTTAGAAATTGTGATAAAATAGGTAGGATGAAAAAAGGAGAGTAAAAATGGCGAACCCCAAGTATAAACGTATTTTAATCAAGTTATCAGGTGAAGCCCTTGCAGGCGAACGTGGCGTAGGAATTGATATCCCAACAGTTCAAAAAATTGCAAAAGAGATTCAAGAAGTTCATAGTCTAGGGATCGAAATTGCCCTTGTTATTGGTGGAGGAAATCTCTGGCGTGGAGAACCTGCTGCAGAAGCAGGAATGGACCGTGTTCAGGCAGATTACACTGGAATGCTTGGGACTGTTATGAATGCTCTTGTAATGGCAGATTCATTGCAACAAGTTGGCGTCGATACGCGTGTTCAAACAGCTATTTCTATGCAACAAGTTGCAGAACCTTACGTACGTGGACGTGCCCTTCGTCATCTTGAAAAAGGTCGTATCGTTATCTTTGGTGCCGGAATTGGTTCACCTTACTTCTCAACAGATACAACAGCGGCTCTTCGTGCAGCTGAAATCGAAGCAGATGCCATTCTGATGGCTAAAAATGGTGTCGATGGTGTTTACAATGCCGATCCTAAGAAAGACAAGACAGCCGTTAAGTTTGAAGAATTGACCCACCGTGATGTTATCAACAAAGGTCTTCGTATCATGGACTCAACAGCTTCAACCCTCTCTATGGATAATGACATTGACTTGGTGGTCTTCAACATGAACCAACCAGGTAACATCAAACGTGTCGTATTTGGTGAAAATATCGGAACAACAGTTTCAAACAATATCGAAGAAAAGGAATAGGAAAGATTATGCCTAACGCAATTGTAGAAAAAGCTAAAGAAAGAATGACCCAGTCTCACCAATCTCTTGCACGTGAATTTGGTGGGATCCGTGCCGGACGTGCCAACGCAAGCTTGCTGGACCGTGTCTATGTAGAATACTATGGAGTAGAAACTCCTCTTAATCAAATCGCTTCTATCACTATTCCAGAAGCGCGTGTTTGTTGGTAACGCCATTTGACAAGTCTTCATTGAAAGACATCGAACGTGCCTTGAACGCTTCTGATCTTGGTATTACACCAGCTAATGACGGCTCTGTGATCCGCTTGGTTATCCCAGCTCTTACAGAAGAAACTCGTCGTGACCTTGCTAAAGAAGTGAAGAAGGTCGGTGAAAATGCTAAAGTAGCTATTCGTAACATCCGTCGTGATGCTATGGACGAAGCTAAGAAACAAGAAAAAGCAAAAGAAATCACTGAAGACGAATTGAAGACTCTTGAAAAAAAGATATTCAAAAAAAGTAACAGACGATGCCGTCAAACACATCGACGACATGACTGCCAATAAAGAAAAAAAGAACTTTTGGAAGTCTAAAAATAAACAGAAAAACTCAGTTGGCATTGCTGGCTGAGTTTTATTCGAAAGAAGGAAATATGAATACAAATCTTGCAAGTTTTATCGTTGGACTTATCATCGATGAAAATGACCGTTTTTACTTTGTGCAAAAGGATGGTCAAACCTATGCACTTGCCAAGGAAGAAGGCCAACATACAGTAGGGGATACGGTCAAAGGTTTCGCCTACACGGATATGAAGCAAAAACCCCGCCTGACAACCATAGAAGTGACTGCAACTCAGGACCAATTTGGTTGGGGAACCGTAACGGAAGTTCGTAAGGACTTGGGTGTTTTTGTTGATACCGGTCTACCTGATAAAGAAATCGTTGTGTCACTCGATATCCTCCCTGAGCTCAAGGAACTCTGGCCTAAGAAGGGTGATAAACTTTACATCCGTCTTGAGGTGGACAAGAAAGACCGTATCTGGGGACTCTTGGCTTATCAGGAAGACTTCCAACGTCTGGCTCGTCCTGCCTACAACAACATGCAGAACCAAAACTGGCCAGCCATTGTTTATCGTCTCAAGCTGTCAGGGACCTTTGTCTATCTGCCAGAGAATAACATGCTTGGTTTTATCCACCCAAGTGAGCGCTACGCAGAGCCACGTTTGGGGCAAGTGTTAGATGCGCGTGTCATTGGTTTCTGTGAAGTGGACCGCACCTTGAACCTTTCTCTCAAACCACGTTCCTTTGAAATGTTGGAAAATGATGCCCAGATGATTTTAACCTACTTGGAAAGCAATGGCGGTTTCATGACCTTAAATGATAAGTCGTCTCCTGAGGACATCAAGGCAACCTTTGGTATCTCTAAAGGTCAGTTCAAGAAAGCTCTCGGTGGCTTGATGAAGGCTGGTAAAATCAAACAAGACCAGTTTGGGACAAAGTTGATTTAGGTCTTATAGACATGATAAAGAAACTTGAAGAAATGAGTTTAGAGGAACTCTGGCAACTTTTTCCTATTTTTCTAGTAGAGCACAAGTCAGAGTGGAAAGACTGGTATGAATCGGAAAAAGCAAATCTGAAAAAAATATTGGGTGCAAATGTTATTAAAAGAATAGAACATATCGGTAGCACTGCTATCCCTAATATTTGGGCCAAAAATATCGTTGATATTCTGTTAGAAGTAGGTAGAATAGAGGATTTAGCAAGAGTTAGGGATTTATTGGTGAAGGATGATTGGCTAGTGATGTCAGAGAGTCCTAACAGGATTTCGCTAAATAAAGGCTACACAGAGCAGGGCTTTGCCGAGAAGGTTTTTCATCTACATTTGCGACTGATGGGAGATCATGACGAGATTTATTTTAGAGATTATCTCTGTCAACATCCAGATATCGCCAAAGCGTATCAGGAATTAAAACTGAATTTGTGGAAAAAATTTGAACACAATCGTGATGCTTATACAGATGCTAAAACAGATTTTATAAACCACTATGTGTCAGAGGCTAAGTCCAGGAATTTTTTAAAATCAGAAAAGTTTCATCAAAAAAGTCTTGATAGGAGAAAAAATTGAGAAAATCATTTTACACTTGGCTCATGACTGAGCGCAATCCTAAAAGTAACAGTCCCAAAGCTATCTTGGCAGACCTCGCTTTTGAAGAGTCAGCCTTCCCAAAACACACAGATGATTTTGATGAGGTGAGTCGCTTTTTGGAGGAGCATGCTAGCTTCTCTTTTAACCTAGGAGATTTTGACTCTATCTGGCAAGAATACTTAGAACACTAGAGACAATGAGATGAGGCTAGTATTTTATTGTTCTCTTTGCTATAATAAAAAGAAATAAACGGATTAGAGAGGTTCTTTATTTGAAGGAACATTCAATAGACATTCAACTGAGTCATCCAGATGACCTGTTTCATCTTTTTGGTTCCAATGAACGCCATCTTCGTTTGATGGAAGAAGAGCTTGATGTGGTGATTCATGCTCGTACGGAGATTGTGCAGGTTTTGGGAGAAGAGGCTGCCTGTGAAGAAGCCCGTCAGGTTATCCAAGCCTTGATGGTTTTGGTGAATCGTGGAATGACTGTCGGTACGCCAGATGTGGTGACGGCTATTAGCATGGTTAAAAACGATGAAATCGACAAGTTTGTCGCCCTTTACGAAGAAGAAATCATTAAAGATAATACAGGGAAGCCTATCCGTGTCAAAACCCTGGGACAAAAGCTTTATGTGGATAGTGTCAAACAGCATGATGTGACCTTTGGTATCGGGCCTGCAGGGACAGGGAAGACCTTTCTTGCGGTTACATTGGCAGTGACAGCCCTTAAACGTGGGCAGGTCAAGCGAATTATCCTAACTCGTCCAGCAGTGGAAGCCGGTGAGAGTCTTGGATTTCTTCCGGGTGATCTCAAGGAAAAGGTGGATCCTTACCTTCGACCTGTTTACGATGCCTTGTATCAGATCCTAGGCAAAGACCAAACGACTCGTCTCATGGAGCGTGAAATCATTGAGATTGCGCCCCTTGCCTATATGCGTGGACGGACCTTGGATGATGCCTTTGTCATTCTCGATGAGGCGCAAAATACGACTATCATGCAGATGAAGATGTTCTTGACTCGCTTAGGTTTTAATTCTAAGATGATTGTCAATGGAGATATCAGCCAGATTGACCTTCCGCGTAACGTCAAGTCCGGTTTGATTGATGCTCAAGAAAAACTCAAGAACATTCACCAAATTGACTTTGTTCATTTTTCAGCTAAGGATGTGGTTCGCCATCCAGTTGTTGCTCAAATTATCCGGGCCTATGAACCAGCTCCAGTTA
>BNJT01000867.1_pt1 | contig 134371 bp, 200 predicted proteins | sample 8540491 | NCBI WGS metagenome assembly BNJT01 (sample SAMD00202455, study PRJDB9452) | human saliva metagenome | host: Homo sapiens | reverse complement strand
AGTTACATGGTTCGCTTTGAGTAGGGTCATCAATAGAAAATCCATCCCTGCTTAGTACATCATAAATTGCTGATATTATTATCATAAAGCTTCACCCTCATGTTACTATGAAAGTTACATAAATAAAAATTATTTCTTGACTCATAGTAACTATAGCATATACCAATAGGCGTAACAACAGCGGATCTTTTGTAACTGTTTCATCTACAAACTCAACTCTCCAAGTACTCTCCTTCCTCTTAGGGCAACTCTTTCATTTTGTAAGCCTAAAACCTCCGCTATGTGCTCGGTAAAGCCCTTAACCTTACCGCCGCCTCCAACAACAAAGACTGCACTGCAGACTTTCCGCCATTAAGTTCCTTTTATTTTTCTGCTATTTCCCAGTGATGGAATTCAGTGTAGGCAATTGTCTCTAAGATATCCTCTGACTTCATAGTCTGAGTAATATCCATTATATCTTTAAACTCGACCTTATCACCTTCTGTAATGCCTCTCTTAATCTGCTCAGCAGTATTAAAGTCAACCAGGCACAGTCTTGCAATAATCTCAGTAATCTCATCACCTGCGTGTGGAATCATTCCATAAGCTATTACGCATCCATCATTTGTTAGCAGATATCTGATGTACCTGCTCCAACATCTACTAAGGCAATATTTAAGAGCCTGAACTTTTCAGGTATAGCTATGTCTATGGCCGCAATAGGTTTCCAATGTAAGATTTGCTACATTTAAGCCTGCATTTTCAACCGCTGCATATAAATCATCAACTACATCCTGCGGAAGAAAGGTGGCAATTAGTTCCCGCATCTATCCTTGTTCCCTTATGCTCTTCCAGATTTACCATCTGCTGCCCATTGATGTAATAATGCATTACAGAATATCCAACACAGTAAAAAATCATTACCATTGTCTTCTAGATGCTCTTATTGTCTTATATGCTTCTTCAACTCCAAGCATTTCAAGTGTATGGATTTCATCACTCATGAATTACCGTTTCTTCTGTAAACTCTATAAAAGGGCTTTGCATTTATAGTTTTTTAGGACACGGCCTGCCGCAGCTATTGAAACTTCTGTCGGTTCCTTCCAAGCTTGGCTTCAAGCCTTTCATTTTCCTTATCGACTCAGATACCTTTGGGATATCGTGGATCTGGCCATCCAGCATAGCCCTTGTATCATTATGTCTGCCCTGGTCTATTGCAAATACTTTAGAAAATTATGCTCATCCTCCCTTGCACCAACAGTTCCAACTAAACTCTGGTTCCAATATCAAGACCAAACACCAGTTTCTCAGGTAATTCCTGCATTGTGCCCTCCTCAATAGCTTTCTAATATATTTTTATCTGAACTTCAACCTCTTCCTCAGTACCTGAATTGTCTATAACATCATCTGCCGTTTCTCTAAATTCTTTCTCTGAGTTCTGGCTTTCAAATATTTTTAACAGCCTTTTCTCTTTCCATACTGCGATTGATATAAAGCCTTTTTAATCTAGTCTCTTCGTCTGCATAGATAAACCAAATTTTATCACACTTTCTATTATATCCTACTTTTTATCAAAAGTGCAGTCTCCAGTGCAATATATTTTATAATTTTTAGTAAATTCAGCTATTCTTCTATCAACTTCTGCCTCAACAACAGGATGAACTATATCATATTTAACTTTTGTAATAATTCTTTATTACTAAACACAAGGCTGCCAAGTTTCTTTCGGTCAATGGAACCATCTTCTGTAAGTATAGTATTTCGAAGGTTTCAACACATTTTTACATAGGCAGGCCTGCCTTTTCGCTTTCACCTCATGCCCCACCCCATCGGTATCTATAACAGCGGCACCAAACTTTTCCTTCCAGCAGAGATGTAACCACAGACTTACCGGAGCCTATTCCTCCTGTAATTCCTATTACCAAAGCTCTTTCCTCCTGTTAATGTGCGTCATACCAATTATAGCCAAATTTCACATCTACTGATAATTTAACCTTAAGTTCAGCTGCATTCATCATTTCTTCCTTTATAAGTTTTGCAACTTCCTCCTGTCTTCTTCTTTTGCTTCTATGAGAAGTTCACTCATGAATCTGCAAGAGAAGTTTTGAATCAGGAAATTCTTCTTTAAGCCTTGCATTTACATTGTTCATCGCTATTTTTAATTATATCGGCAGCAGTTCCCTGTACCGGGAGTTCATTGCTATTCTCTCGCCAAACTGCCTCTTCTTAAAAATTATTGCTGCTAAGTTCAGGTATAGGGCGGATTCTTCCAAAATAAGTCGTTACAAAACCTTTTTCTATGCCTGTATCTACGAGAGAATCCAAATATTTTTAACCTGTGGATAAGCCTTAAAGTAATCATTTATATACTTTTCAGCATTCTTTCCGGATATTCCGAGATTTTTCTCCCAGTCCAAAGGAACTTATTCCATAAATTATACCAAAGTTTACGGCCTTGGCATTCCTCCTTTGTAAATCCGTTACTTCATCAAGCGGGAACACCAAATCATAGAGATGTCGTTATCCTATGTATGTCCTCTTCGCTCTGATAAGCCTTTATAAGCTTTTTTCATCTCCGGACAGATGTGCCATTATTCTAAGTTCTATCTGTGAGTAATCTGCATCTACAAACACACAGCCTTCCTTCGGTATGAAGGCCTTTCTTATCTTCTTACCAAGTTCCATTCTGATAGGAATATTTTGAAGATTTGGCTCTGTACTGGAAAGCCTGCCTGTGGCAGTCACAAGCTGGTTTAACTTACAGTGTATCCTGCCATCTTCTTTACATAAGTCTCAATCCATCTGTGAGGTCGACTCTAAGCTTGGCCGCCTGTCTGTAATTAAGCACCTTATCCACTATAGGGATCTTCATGCCCGATTCTTTTCAAGTACATCGGCAGAAGTAGAATAACCTGTCTTTGTCTTCTTGCCATATGGAAGCCTTAGTTTCTCAAAGAGAATGACTCCGAGCTGTTTAGGTGAATTTATATTAAATTCTTCCCCTGCAATCTTATAGATTTCTTCTTCATAATCTTTAATCAGTGTATCAAGCTCTTTAGAACACTCCCTTAACTCTTCTTTATTAAGTTTAATCCTCTTTCTTCCATTTTCACAAAGAGTTGAGACTAAAGGCATTTCAATATCTTTTATACAAATAGTTCCATTCCAAGGCTTTTTATTTCTAAAAGCAGCTTCTCAGCGGATAAAAAGGCCGCTCTTGCAATGAATTCAGGGTTTTCTCCGGAAAGAATATCAGGATAATCATTTATAACTGCCTCCACATCATATAGTTCACTGGAAAGTGGATTAATTAAATAATGTGCCACTGCTAAATCATATAGATTTTTATAATATGTCTTTTTAAGAAAGTGAATTTCTCCTTAAGTGCAAATGTCACAAAGATAGTATTCTCACATCTATTAAAAAGTTTGTCAAGATTTTCCTTAAAGAAAATCATCATTACATAAACATTTCTTTCTTAATAAAACTTTCTTTACTTCCTGAAAACTAAGGTAAGTCCTTCGTCATTTATATCAAATCCTACAAATTTTCTTTAGAATTTATCTTTTCAAAGCACTGTAATGCCTCTTCTATATTAGATGTCTCCATTCTTTTCAAAACTTATCTTAGGCTTTAATCTCAGTCTTTATTACCTTAATATGCCTTTTCACGCAATTTATTTATTAGATTAATTCCATTTTCTGAAATCAAGTTCTCTGAAATTGCCTTATCAAGGCTGTATGGAAGTGATTTTTACTTTTTATCTTCTTCATTTTTTAAATCACTTATATCCACCGAGTTAAATTCAAAGTGCCTTTATAATCTTTGTTCCTGTTTCAAAATCAATATTGACTCTTAAATCATCTAATTCTACATTTGTAGTATCTATATCTCTTTTATAGTGGCAGTTCTTCTGAAATCCTTGCTGATTTTTCACCAACCAGCTCAGTATCAGAAGTCTTTCAACAAGTGCGAAAGCGGAGAACGATTAATTCCCAGCTCATCCTTCCACATTTTTAATTCCGTCAAGTTCTTTTTATCTTTATTATTTATTGCCTTATAGAGTTCATCAACTGTATGATATTTGCCAATAAGCAGTCTGGCAGTAGCCTCCCCTACACCGGAACTCCTTTATGTTATCGAGGCTTATCTCCCATAATGCCTTTAAGTGAATTTACATTTTCAGGCTCTACTCCAAAATTCTTTTTGACAAGCTCCCTGTCATAGACAAAAAACATCTGTCAGGTGCATTTACCTTGGACTTGTCTATACCGTATTTTTTTATATAATTCATCCGTCTTTTTCTGCCGAACTGCATGAGCCAAAGCTTAGTCTTATCATCTACAAGCTGAAGATAGTCATTGTCCTTTGTCATTATAAATACAGGAATCTCAGGCTTAAATTTTTCAGCTAAAGTTCCGCAGAAATCATCCGCCTCAAATGTTCCTGACATGAACTGGGTAATTCCAAGAGCCTCTACCACCTCTTCACAGATAGCAAATTGGTCAGAAAGCGGAGCCATGGTTTCCCCTCTGTTTCCTTTGTAGTCAGGATAAATTTTCCCTTCTAAATGTATCCCTGCTCAAATCCCACGCCACAGCCATATGGCTCGGCTTCTGCTCTCTTATAATTTTTAATAAATATTTCACAAATCCAAAAACTCCATTTGTATAAAAGCCATCACTGGTTTGTAAAAATTTTATCATAGTACTTTTCTTTTCTTCAATAGTCTTTTGCAAATAAAATCTGTCTGGGAAGACTGCCAAAAACTGAGTGGACAAAAAGGCTTGAGCCATCTATTAATAAAAGATAATCATTTTTCATACAGTCTTCCCTAATCTCTATTTCTTTTAGCTATTTCTTCAATATCCATAAAGGTATCCGGTAAAACCTTTGCTGTCACTGAACCTAAATCTCATACTTAAGTCATTGTCTATCAGTGTTTTTACTTCTTTCACCTCTGCAATCTTAACATCTGTTTCTGTTTTTCACCGTAATTCCCTGTAAAAAGTACCGCAGCTCCTACTACCCTGGAAAGGCAATCCTGCGCTTTAGCATATTGTTTTTATATTTTCGGATGTCCTTTTCGTCTTTTTCAATGAATTTGGCGTATTCGCCGTGGTAGTTATCGGATGTTTCAAGCTTTCCTTCAAGTTCTCTTAGGCAATTAATGATAGTGTAATAAATTTCAAGCTCATCAGCACATTCCTTGCAGGTCAAAAGATGCTCAAGCATTTCTTCTTTCTTAGCATATTTAACTGTCCGTATATAAACGGTTGTATGTTTTTGAAATTCATTACACTCCATATCATCACACCTTTTCCGGTTCAGGATATTCTACACCCTTAGTATCTACAGTAACCTTAACTATTTTTGTTCTTCTCTCGGTCTATCCTCAAAATCAGTCTTAGTCTCAGCTATTTCATTCACTACATCCATACCTGCTATAACTTTTCCAAATGCAGCATAAGAGCCATCCAGATGCGGTGAATTTTTATGCATAATAAAAACTGTGAGCCAGCTGAATCAGGATCGCATAGCCCTTGCCATGAGAGTACCCTGCCTCTATGTTTTTAAGTCCTTTGAAAAACCGTTTGCAGCAAATTCTCCCTTTATATCATAGCGCGAAAGCCACCGTTCCAAGTCCCTCAGGACAGCCTCCCTGTATCATAAATCCTTTTAATCACTCTATGAAAAATAAGCCCATCGTAAAAAGCCCTTTTTAGCAAGCGAAATAAAAGTTATTCACTGTATTTGGAGCTGTCTTTGGATAAAAGCTCCGCTACAATTTTCTTTCCATTTTTCCATTCAAATGTTACTTCCGGATTTGACATACTACCTCTTTTCTATATTTTAATTTTATCCATCTAACAGGCTATCACATTTTAGCCCTATTATCAATCAGGATTTCATGAGATCGGCTTTCCCTGTTCTTCTTCTTGTAATCTCCATCAGCCCTAATTTAGTCATATCTGCTACATTACTTTTTGGCACTATCCTCTTTAAGAAATTCCTCCATTGCATTTATCAATTCTTTTCTTTAGTCTTTGGTATTTCTATAAAATCTCACAATTATCATACCGGATAAATTCCTAAGCCTTAGCTGGTCTGCTATTTCTCTGGCTGCCTCAAGATTTATTTTCATAAAAAGTTTCTACATTTGTAGACTTACCTGCAATTGCCTTGCCCGAATTTACATCTATAACTGTAAGTGCCTCTGTATATTCTATTACGATATAAGCTCCTGACCTCAGCCAAAACATGTTTTCCCAATATTTTTCAAGATTAGTGTTGATAGAATACAAAGCTGAAAGACTCATCATATCATCTTTGTAGAAAAATAACTTGTTCAAATCATTCTCTGACAGCTCTCTAAGATATGTTTCATATTCTCTGTAGGTTTCTTCATCATCTGTCATTATTTTTTCAATATTGGCACAGTTATCTCTGATAAGGCTTAAATGTTCAGGAATTTCCTTAAATATTCTCTCATACTTAACTCTCACTGCTGCCACGGTTTTTACTATAGATACAAATTTTTACATATAGGTCCTCAAAGTGCATTTTCAAGTTCTTTTGTCTGAAATGCTCGGCTGCCTTTCTAATAATTGCCCCCTGAACCGGTTTCCCTTACAAATTTTTCACCTAAAGGCATAAATCTTGCCTTAATTTCAGCATAGTTATCTTCTTCCCTAAATTTTGATGAGAGATGTACTCTATCCATACCCGGCTTAAGCACCGCATATTTCCCAATAAATGTAAAATCTGTAGTTAATGAGTAAGATTTTTGTTTTTGGTAGGAAGCTTTTCTATCTGCACTAAAATTAAGTCATTTAATACAGGCTTACCGCCTGGTTTTCCCATTAGCATAGATTAAGTTCATATCACTCTGTAAGAGGCAGATATGCCTGAATACCCGGAAAAATTTCTACAAAACAGGCATTTATATTCTTAACGATATTTTCTACCCTGCCTACTATAATATCACCAATATTGAAGCAAACCTCTCCTCAATATTTTCAGATACTTTAAATTCGCTTTATATCAAAATCCTCTGCAAGTGCTGAAATCAGCCTTCCGTTAATCTTAGTTGAAATTATTCTTATCATAAATTCCTCCATCTGTTATTATATCAAATTTTATAAAAAATTTCACCTTTTTAGTAGATATATATTATTTTTATTTGGTACAATAAATCTGTTTCAATTACACTAATATAGGATGTTCTATCTATCTATCTTAAAGCATCCTTCAAAAAATACAAAAAGGAGTTGAAAATGAACGAAGACGAAAACAAGGTTAGTGAAAATACCGATTTAGACTTAAATGACGAAATTTATCCATACAAAAACGATGTTACCTTCAACGAAAATATGGAAAAGGCTAAAAGCGTTGAAATAGCTCGAAATACCTATGTTTACACTAATGCAGAAGACTCTTTTAAAGAAAATATGTCAACAGCCTGGTCCTTTCTTGGAATCGGAGTAGTTGGCACTGTCTTCACCATACTTAATCTTACCGGTGTCTTACATATTATGCAGGGATTTATGCAAAAGGGCATTTCACTCCTGCTCTTTCTCGGCTTTATGGTATATGGAATTATAGTTATCAGAAGCAAAAAGATATGCTTGCTAAGATTGAAAAAGAAAAATCCGATAGAAATAAATTTAAAAGATTGGATGAGGGAAAAATTTTACAGATGAAGTACTTTCAAACTTAGGCACTATGGAAGCTATCTGCTGAAGAACTGGAACTCTTGCAGATTAACTATAGGAGCGAAGAACTTGTAAAGCATTTTTCCTGAAATTAATCCAAATTTTGCCGACAGACTGGCTGAAGAGTTTTTCGAAGAAAAATTAAGATATTTCTTAATTTATAAAATAACTCAAAGGGATATATAATACTATGCTCACAGAAACTAAAAATATTAGAAAAATAATATATTTACACCTCCTCTTAATCTTCCGCCTAAAGACACTCTATACTTTGATATAGAAACTACCGGGTTTTCAGCTAATGTCACTGCCCTATATCTTATCGGCTGTATATATAACGAAGATGGTATATGGAAGATGATTCAATGGTTTGCAGAAGACAAAAACTCTGAAAAAGAAGCACTGATAACCTTCTCAAACTTTGTACGGAATAAAAAATATCTGATTTGTTACAACGGAACTACCTTTGACCTGCCATATCTAAGGAAAAATACGAAAAACACAGCTTGGAATTTAACACTGATAAAGTTGAAGTTATTGACTTTTATAAAGTTTTTCTTCCTTCAAAAAGTTCCTTGGATTAAAAGGGCTTAAGCAAAAAGATATCGAAAGTTATCTTGATATAGCGAGGGAAGATAAATTCTCAGGGCGGCGAACTTATAGAATGGTATGCAAAGTTTTTAAAACTTCGATTCAGTGATTCACCTGAAAAGAAGAAATATATAGAACTTTAATTCTGCATAATAGTGATGATTTGATAGGAATGGCAAAGCTTACTAAACTTTTATAACTTCCTTCAGTCCATCAGTACAATTATTAATTCTACTGAGCCCTTGATATCAGTCTTTGGAAAGATGAAAATAAAATATTTCTTTCTACTTGTGTAGATTTTAACCTTATTAAACCCATAGAGATTTCTAAAGATGATTACTGTGTCAGAAAATGGTTTGTGATAATGGAATAAATAAGATTATCTTGACCTTAAATATCTTTTGATAATGAACTCAAGTTATTTTATAAGGATTACAAAAACTACTACTACCTTCCTAAAGAAGATATCATAGTTCATAAAAGCCTTGCTGCCTTCGTAGATAAGGAAAATAAAGAAAAAGCCACTGCTTCCAACTGCTATACAAAGCATTCCGGAGCCTTTGTCAAGATACCTAAAGATATTGGCCTTCCTGTATTCAGAGTTGATTATGCAGATAAGAATTTATATGCCCTTGTAAGCGATGGGCTTTTTAGTTCCACTTAACCGGTATTTTTAGAACTATAATTAAACATATTATAAAATAATATAATGATACAAGTGTCAAAAGCATAAAAATCCGATTGGAACTTGCTTGCAAGAGAATTTATTATCTTTTGACACCAATATCATAATATGTTTTCTATCATTCAAACAAAAATTTGCTTTACATATACTCAGAGAAAACTACTGTATTTTCAGCCAAACTCTTCTTCATATCTATGATTCAGCTGATTGGAGCTACCTCTGAACTTCAGGCTCACATCCTTAAGCTCAAGCACAAACTTACCATCTACAAGTACATCTATATTATTAAGAATATCCACGGTATGTTCACATCATGACAACGGAATTTGTACTATCAAGCAGTTCTTCAAAGGTATAGCCTGAAAAGAGCCAGATTGACTTTTTCAGGTAATTCACTTTTAATATGTTTAACTAGTCCTGCTACACCGTCCTGATTACGGACTTCATAGGCTCTCCGCCAAGAATGGTAAGGCCTGCTATAAATGATGGAGAAAGGGAAGACATAATCTCCCTTCTACATCGGTAGTATATTCTTTGCCTGAGTTAAAATCCCAAAGCCATTTCATTGAAACAGCCCTTACAGTGGTGAGTACAGCCGCTTACAAAGAGGCTTGTCCTCACTCCCAGGGCCATTGGCTATGTCAAAGTATTTTATTTCACAATAATTCATCATAAAAACCTCATAATTTCAACATGTTTTTCTGCAAGTGGCTGAACAGGGACAACAAAAAGGCAACCAGCCTAAAAAGGATTAAGCCACCTTTATAAAAAATGGAATAGAAAACCCCAAGAGCGCCGAACTCTTGGGGTTTTTGAATTTATAGCTCTGATATCCTTTTTGCCTAACTGTAGTATACTACAGCTTCACTCAAAAAGTCAATATTTAACCTAAAAACTTAATTTATCTACCGCCATTCTCATATCCTCACCTACACTAGCCCAATCAGAAGCTAATGCCTTATAATCCGACTCACTTTCACTTTCAGAAGTATTATAATTATTAAGTGTTGAACCCCAGTCAAAAAGACGGCCTATGCCCTCAAAAACGATGGTTCGGAAAAATAATTTATATGCTTCGTTCAATTTTTCCACCACCTTTCACCTGAATTAAATTAAAAAAATCAATTGATTTAGTTTATCCATATACATCATAAATGAAGAACTCTCTCCGCTATCTCCTGTATACGTCCCTGATTCCAGTACTGTGTACCGATATAACCACAGGTGCGTCTTGCAACATTCATCTTATCCTGGTCTCTATTACCGCAGTTAGGACACTCCCAAACAAGCTTCCCATCTTCATCGGTAACAATCTTTTATTTCACCGTCAAAACCACAGCACTGGCGGTAATCACTCTTTGTATTCAACTCAGCATACATGATATTGTCATAAATATACTGCATAATAGAGATTACAGCCTCTACATTGTTACTCATATTGAGGCACTTCCACATAGCTTATAGCCCCACCCGGAGAAAGCTTCTGAAGTCAGACTCAAACTTAAGCTTTGAAAAAGCATCAATCTTCTCTGATACATGTACATGATAACTATTGGTAATATAGTTTCTGTCAGTAACTCCTTCAATAAGTCCAAACCTCTTCTGTAAACACTTAGAGAACTTGTAAGTGGTTGATTCAAGAGGAGTACCGTATACTGAATAATCAATATTTTTCTTCCTTCTTCCACTTATTACAAGCCTCATTTAACTTCTCCATAACCTTAAGAGCAAATTCCTTACCCTCTGGCGAAGTATGGCTTTGCATCTTTCATGTACTTTGTCATTTCATAAAGTCCTGCATAACCTAATGAAATGGTAGAATATCCATCATAGAGCAGCCTGTCTATCTTCTCCCCTTAGCAAGTCTCGCTATAGCACCATTTTGCCAAAGAATAGGCGCTGAATCTGAAAGTGTGCCAAGAAGTCTTTCATCATCTTGCCCTGAGTGCTCTGTGGCAAAGTTCAAGGCGTTCATCAAGTATTTTCCAGAACTCATTCTCATTTTTCTTGAGACGAACAGGCCACATCAACCAGGTTTATTGTTACAACTCCCTGATTAAATCTTCCGTAATACTTATGTTTTTCTCATCAAAATTCTTAGCCTTAGCTATATTGCCAACTCCTGCATCTGTAAATCTGTCAGGAGTAAGGAAGGAACGGCAGCCCATACAAGGATAGACATCTCCTTTTTCCCTAAGCATGATTTTTTCTGATATGTAGTCAGGTACAAGGCGTTTAGCAGTACACTTTGCCGCAAGTTCGGTAAGGTAATAGTATTTACTGTCCTTTCCTGCATTATCATCTGCAAGCACATAAATAAGTTTAGGAAAAGCCGGCGTAATCCATACACCCTTTTTCGTTCTTAACTCCTGCATACGCTGATTGAGCATTTCCTCTATTACAAGCGCAAGGTCATCCCTTGTCTGCCCTCAGGAACTTCATTTAGATACATGAATACTGTAATGAAAGGTGCCTGCCCGTTAGTTGTCATAGGGTAATTACCTGATACTGTACAACCTGCACTCCTCTCCTGCTTCTTCACGCACTCTAAGTTCTGCACACCTTATTTATCTGTTTCCAGTTCTATTCCTGCTGCAGCAAATTCTTTAGCCACCTCTTTACGGTATTTTTGCCTGCTTTACATCTACAAAAAGGCACAAGGTGGCTTAGGGTAATGCTTTGTCCACCGTACTGGTTACTTGCTATCTGTGCAATAGCCTGAGTAGCTATATTGCAGGCCGTTGAGAAACTTTTGGGTCTTTCAATCATAGTTTCCGAAATCACAGTACCGTTTTGAAGCATATCCCTCAAGATTAACCAAGCAGCAGTTATACATATGCTGGGCAAAATAATCACTGTCATGAAAATGTATAAGTCCCTCTTCATGTGCCCTCACTATATCCTTTGGAAGCTAAAAACCTTCTGGTAATATCCTTACTTACCTCACCTGCCATATAATCTCTCTGAACACTGTTAACTGTAGGATTTTTATTTTGAATTTTCCTGTTTTACTTCTCATTATCACATTCAAGCAGGCTCAAAATCCGGTCATCAGTAGTATTTGCCTGACGGACTAAAGGCTCTCTTATACCTGTAAGTAATATACTTCCTGGCAACTTCATTTTTACCGGTCTTCATAAGTTCATTTTCAACTAAATCCTGAATCTCTTCTACGCTAAGAGCCCTGCCTATCTGGAACATACCTTAGTTACATTCTCTGTAATCCTAAGCACCTCTTCTTCAGAAAGCCTTTAAATCATTTGCGTAACCTCTTCATTAGCCTTTTCAACAGCTAATTTTATCTTATTACCATCAAATGTACTTTCCTTGTCCACTTCTTTTATAATTTTCATGACCCTACACTCCTAAGCTGTATTACATAGTATTACTGCCCATTACAGGCAGTTTATGTCAGAATTGCCTTACAATTTATTGTTGTAATATTTATACAATATATTGTGCTATGCTACCTACTATGATAATATATCCGGATAGAAAAATTAAAGAACTTTTTAAATACATATTAGATTATAATAATATTATTCATACCGTGTTAATATAATTTTTATACCTATGTAACAAGTTCATTCTACAGCAGTAGTGATACTTGTTATTATAAGTTCCTCGCCCACAACCCTGAATTTAACTTCATATTCTGCAAATCTAAGGCCATAACCCTGGTTTCATCACTATTTTGATATGACGGTCTGGGGTCTTCAGAAAGAATCTTTATCAAAGCCTCTCTCTTATCCTCACTTACCTTAGCAAGTTCACCATCATCTACTTCTACCTGAAGCTTATGTTTAGAGGTAAACCCTGTATATCCTGAAAGAGCTATCCGGGTGGCAGTCTGCATAAGGAAGGTAGGGCTTTATATCATAAATGGGCGTTCCATCAAGCAAATCTGCTCCGCCAACCGTAAGTACGGGACCATCATCAGTCTCTTCAACAGATATCAATTTCACACTTGAAAGTCCAATTGGATTAGGCCGGTATGGAGACCTCGTTGCAAATATCCCCCAAATGTTCATTCCTAGGCAGCCTCGGAGGCCTTTACACTTGCCTTAAAGGTATCTGTAATAGTTTCAGAAAACTCCCATATAAGCCAGATATAATTAAATCCTCTTAGCCCTTGAAGGCATCAATATTCCTATACTCAGGCTCAAAAATAATCTTCGCCCTAAGTTCATCCACCAGTCCACTCTGTCTTGGAATTTCGAATTTATCCTTAAAAGTCGGACTGTATTCTAGCTATTGTTTTCATAAAATATCCTTAATTATATAAAAATATTCTTATCTCTTCTAAGCTGTCATATTCATCTCTTCTATTCTTAAGCTTGTTATAACTACATCTCTTACTTATCTATTCTTCAGCTTATATAGCTGCATCTCTTTACTTACTATATATTCGGTTTATTTATATCTACACCTCTTATCTTATCTATATTTTTATTTTTCGTCCATTTGCCCTGTCTGAAAGCGTGATTTCAGAGAAAATGAACCTGCTGCACTGATCCCCGATCTATACCAAACCATATACCCACTATCCCCATGCTCCTAGCACATAACCAAAGAAGTAAGATACAAATGTCCTTATTATGGTTACACTTATAGTAGAGGTTATTGCAGTATAAAGGGTATCTCCTGCTCCTCTTAGGGCGCCTATGTAGACTACACTTGGGATTTGGAAGATGATTGCGGCTATTAGCACATGGCTTATGGTAATTCCAATATTTATTACTTCAGGATTGTCAAAGAACATTGAATATATGCCTTTACTGCCAAAAAGGTAGACCACTGCAAGAACTGCGGCTATCATAATAGCAAACTTTCTACAGATAACTCCGTATTTTTTAGCCAGTTCAGGTTTTTCCTCGCCAAGACTCTTGCCAATTAATGCTACAACTGTAGACTGAATTCCGTCACCAAAGGAATATGATAGGCTTAAAAGATTCATAGTTACCTGATGAGCCGCCATCTGTGAAGTACCCTGGTGAGCCGCCATTATAGCAGTTGACATAAAGCCTACCCTCATAAGAATCTGCTCGAGGAACACGCTGTATCCTACTGAGGTTATATTTTTAAGGCAGGCAAATGTAGGCCTTATCTTTTGCGGCTACCATATAACCTATATTGATAAAGCAGTCTTTTTTCATAATTGACGCTATACTCATCACACTGGCAACCACTGTCCCAAAAACTGTAGATATGGCTGCTCCGCTATTCCAAGCTTAGGGAAGCCAAGATTACCTCCTATTAAAAGATAGTTAAAGATTATATTTATTACATTGCTTACCACATTGGTGCGCATCGCAATCTTGGTATTCCCTATGCCTCTTTTGATGCAGCATTTATGCTCATCTGAAGCACATTAAAAATGATGCCACCCATTATTATCCCTAAAAATATGTTTCACCATATTCCCTGGTATCAAGTTGCACCACATAAGTCCATTATAGCACCGGTAAAAGTAACCGAAATTAGGCTTATAAATACAGTAGCCACAGTAACAAAAAGTACTCCGGTAAAGACAATCCTATTGGCGTCCTTTCTATTTTTCTGCCCATACCTTCTTGCTACAAGGGCAGCTATAGCCACATGGCAGCAAACAGATAGCAAGTCCCAAAAACTTAGGGCTGGGCAGTAATGCCAACACCTGCTACTGCATTTTCACCAAGCACACTTACCATGTAAGAATCAATGAGGGCTGTAAGCGAAAAAGAATACAGCCTCTAAGATAGCGGGCCAGACCCTATGTTTTAGTATAGTCCTTAATAACTTCCTATTCTCATCTTCCATTATCCTTATTCCTTTGGAGTGTATTAACTATAGTCTAGACCTATTAGGGTAGAATTTCAAGGACTTATTGGTTGTAGATAATAAAATGCAGCTAAGGTAACACTTATTGGTTTCTTACCGTACTTCTATATCCGGCACGGGATAAACGGTCGAATAAAAAGCGTTTATTTAATAACACTATTGCAATAGTAAATATCCAAAAATAGTATTAATATCAAAAAGTAATTAAGAATAAAGCAATATATAAAAGCGAATCCGCATATTTATTAAACTCATACATCATATTCTGTAATCCTAAAGGAATGAGGTAGAAGTATACTGTTAGTAATAATCCCTTAATATCGTACCTACCCACTTATTTTTCTCAAAAACAATCCCAAATCGCAGCAATGCACTTCCTAGAGTTTTGCCGTTATATAAAGGTATTATGGTAAAAATATATAGCTATGAACATAGGAAAAGGAAGTGTTGTTTTTGAGATGTTATAAGGGATGGATACAATAAAGGTATCAATGATAAGCGAAAAGGCAAATGCGGATTCCTGAGACCCGCGCACCTGCCTCAAGTGACTTCTCATCTATAACATCCCTTGATGGCAGCAGTTTAACGGCAAACCAACCCAGAGCATAGCCAATGCAGCCTCCTGTTGTGTTTTTGTATAATGTCATCTATATCACAGAGACGGTATGAGCCGGGATATATAAAATATAGTCCTGATAATTGAGTCAGCTCAAAGAATAAGCTAGAAGAGCTGTCAAAAAGTGCTGTCTTCTTAAAAGCTGCACTTAAAATAATATCTTAAGTACACTCCAAATGGTATTAGCATAAGGACATTAAAAAGCCGGCACATAGAAAGTCGGATGTTTTAGTGCCATAAGCCAGGTAGCAGGCTTAGACAAAATAAGCGGGCTTTCCTTTATAAAGTCTAAAACGAAAGAAAAAGGAAGCAAATTAAGCATATCCGTGTAGCTGTGGTGAACACTGTCTCTATCAGGCAGAGGTAAAATAACCAAGAGATATATGGTTAGTAAATACAATATAAACGAATATAAAAATCAAGGTACGAAGCTTATTTACAGAACCATACTTACGATAGTTGATTACCATATAAGGCAGTGTTATAAATAACGCTAAAATTGGAAACAGTATCATTGCAAATTTTATAGTGCTTAAGTATCCCATTTATTCTCCTTCTTCATGAGTGATGCATAGTAAAAGCAAGTGCAAGTCCTGCTAATTAAGGCTTCCCTTTGACTGCACCTCTCTTGGCTTGTAGCCCTTCTTACCCAGGCCGTCAATTATTTCCTTCTTATGCTCCATGCCATAGGACTCCATAGTGATAATGAGCTCCACAGCCGCATTTCTGTTGATGTTTACGAACTGGTTGTGCTCAAGCCTGATTACATTACCCTTAAGCTCAGCTATTACCTCAGATACTCTTGCAAGTTCGCCCGGACGGTCAGGTAGAAGTACAGACACCGTAAATATCCTGCCTCTCTGTCTAAGTCCGTGCTGAACCATTGAAGATACTGTAATTATATCAATATTACCGCCACTGATTATGGATACGACCTTCTTTCCCGTTACGCCGAGCTTATTTATGGCCGCAACAGTGAGCAGACCGGAGTTCTCAACCACCATCTTGTGATTCTCTATCATATCAAGGAAGTTGAGTGTAAGTTCTTCATCCTCTATTGTAATTATTTCATCAACATTTTTGGATATATGGAAATACATTGGTTCCCGGTGTCCTTACAGCTGTACCGTCAGCTATGGTCTCAACCTTCTTAAGGCTGGTGACCTTTCCTGCCTCAAGAGAAGCCTTCATACAGGCTGCTCCTGCAGGTTCTACACCTATTATCTTTTACATCCGGATGAAGCATTTTCGCAAGGGTAGATACTCCTGCACAGAGACCGCCTCCGCCTATTGGAACAAGGATATAGTCCACAGTTGGAAGTTCCTTAAAGATTTCCATTGCTATAGTACCCTGTCCTGTAGCAACTACCTCATCATCAAAGGGATGTATAAAGGTCATCCCATCTTCTCCCGCAAGTTTAAGAGCGTAGGCACAGGCCTCGTCATAGATGTCACCATATAGAATTACCTCTGCACTGTAGGACTTAGTGCGGTTTTACCTTAATAAGAGGCGTTGTTGTAGGCATAACAACTATCGCTTTTACACCAAATAGTTTGCAGCGTAAGCCACACCTTGAGCGTGGTTACCTGCAGAAGCTGTAATCAGCCCTTGTTCCTGTCTTCTTCAGAAAGAGTGCTTATCTTATAGTATGCTCCCCTAACCTTGTAAGCACCTGTATACTGCATATTTTCAGGCTTAAGATACACCTTATTACCACTCTGAGCAGAAAAAAATACTCACTGTACACAAGCTTTGTTGGGTTAACAACTTTCTTCACTGCTCAGCAGCTTCCTCAAATTTCTCCAGTGTCATCATAATAATTACCTCTTTCTTTCTTGTTTTTAGATAAGAAAAGAGGCAAATTACTGCCTCTTTCCTAAACCTACTTGCATAAATTGCAAGATTGGTTTATAATCAACTTAGATGACTGAAGGATATTGGCTAATCCAACAGTTACCAAGCGGAAACTTATTATTGTCAACATAAATCACAGGCTATCCCCTAGTTGCATAGAGGATAGCCTGTCTGATATTTATTTCTTTTTCCCCTACTGCTCTAAGCTGACTTAAAAACATTGTATCACTTTAATTCAGCTTTTACCAGTATAATTTTACCTGTGTCTATGCAGTTTCTCTTTATAATACCTATAATTATTGGTTATACTGTTCGACATTAAACAAAGCTTCCACAAACTCTTCTGCATCAAACTTCTGCAAGTCAGTCTATCTTCTCACCTATTCCAATATACTTAACAGGTATGCTAAGCTCAGACTCTATAGCTATTGCTATACCGCCTTTTGCAGTACCGTCAAGCTTTAGTTAGCACCATACCGTTTACAGGGGCGGCTTCTGAGAACTGCCTTGCCTGTTCTTTTAGCATTCTGACCGGTTGTACCGTCTACAACTACAAGAGTCTCAACTGCCGCTTCAGGATATTCCTTGCTCACAATTCATATATCTTGTTAAGCTCATCCATAAGGTTCTTTCTTATTGTGAAGACGGCCTGCGGTATCACAGATAAGCACATCTACATTACGGGCCTTTGCAGCATTTACCGCATCAAATACAACAGCTGCAGGATCACTGCCTTCCTTCTGTGCAATCAGTTCTACATTAGAACGCCTCGCCCATTCAGTAAGCTGCTCTATAGCTCCTGCCCTAAAAAGTATCCGCAGCGGCAACCAAAACCTTCTTTCCGGAGTTCTTAAGCTGGCTTGCAAGCTTTCCTACAGATGTAGTCTTACCAACTCCGTTTACACCTATCATAAGGACAACAGACTTTTTATTTTCAAAATCATAAGCATCAGGCTTTACCTGCATCTGCTCCTTAAGACTGTCCATAAGTAACTTCTTACAGTCAGCAGGATCCTTTATCTTTAGCTCCTTCACCTTGTCCTTTAAGTTCTCAATCACAGAGGTGGTTGTAGTTATTCCAAGATCCGCCATTATAAGAGTTTCTTCAAGCTCCTCATAAAAATCATCATCTATTATGTCGTGTCCCGTAAAGATGTTGGAGACACTGTTCATTATGTTGTTTCTGGTTTTTGTAAGTCCTTCTGCAAGTTTACTAAAAATCCCATTATCTCATCCCTTTCTACTTTATATCTGCGTCTATAAGGTTAACTGAAACCATGAGTAGATACACCCTTTTCCTGCATGGTTATACCGTAGAGTACATCTGCTGCATTCATAGTACCTCTTCTATGTGTAATAACTATGAACTGGGTGTTCTTTGTTAGCTTATGTAGATAATCCGCAAATCTGGTTACATTGAGTCATCAAGAGCCGCTTCTATCTCATCAAGGAGACAGAATGGGGATGGCTTAAGGTTCTGAATGGCAAAAAGAAGTGCAATGGCAGTAAGTGACTTCTCACCGCCTGAAAGCTGCATCATATTCTGAAGCTTCTTTCCAGGTGGCTGAGCTATTATCTTAATTCCTGCTTCAAGAATATCCTCTCCTTCTGTAAGCTCGAGCCTGCCCTTTCCACCTCCGAAACAGCTCTTCAAAAGGCAAGGTTAAACTGCTCATTTATATCCTTAAAGCGTTCATCAAACTGCTCTCTCATCCTTCTATCAAGCTCTTCAATAACCACTCTTAAAGGCATCCTCAGCCTTTATTATGTCCTCTGCCTGAGTTTTAAGAAGCTCATATCTTGAGCCTACTTCCTGTACTCCTCAATAGCCCCTATATTGACATTTCCAAGCTCTTTTATAAGATTCTTTTGATTGTTAATCATCTTCTTAAGGGTGAAAGCTTGTATATTCTTCATCGGTATCAACCTTGTTCTTTACAGCCTCAGAATAAGTTACTCCGTACTCCTCAAGCATATAGTTAACCATTGATTCAAGGTTAGCATCAGCCTTTTCTATAATTCCACCAAGCCTGTACACTTCTTTATCAAGGCTCGCCCTAAGTTCGGCTATTTCTTCACGCTTGTTAAAGAAAGTCTTATGCCTGGCTGATATCTCCTCTTTCTCTGCAATAAGAGCTTTTTTCTTTTTCTCAGCTGCTTCAATTTCTACAGTGAGGTTTTCAATTTCACCTATAAGCTTCTCGATTTCAGCCTGCTTTTTCTTTAAGGCTAGCTGATATTCCTTCGTTCTGCTTCTTAAAGCTCCTCAATCTCTTCATTAGCAGATTGCTTGTCTCTGTTTATTCTTACAAGATTTTCATTTACGAAGTTTTTTTCTCAGTAAGTACAGTACTTTTCAGCTATCTTAGACTGATTTTATTTTTGCATTTATCTCAGCTATCGACCTGTCTGTCTCTTCAATTTTCTTAATAATATCATCAAGTTCTACAGACTGCGCTTCATTTTTATCGTCAGAAGCAATTATGGCACTAAGTCTTTCTATTTCTTTTTCTGTAAAGTCACGCTCTTTATCAAGATTAATACCATCAAGCTTAATCTCATTAAGTGCTTGTTCAGTCTCAGCTATTCTATACTCAAGCTGCTTTCTTGCATTTATTTCTGTATTAAGACTAACCTTAAGTTCAGACATGTTTTTCCTTGTAAATGGAAAGACTCTGCTTAGTCTCAGATAGCGAAACTCTAATGCTTTCAAGTTCCTTTTTAAGCTCCTCATACTCATTTTTCAAGAAAAAAACAATTCCTTCCTTCTTATCCTCAATTTCTCTTGCTCTTCCAAGCAGATTACTAGAGTTTCTGAATGCACCACCTGAGATAGAACCTCCGGGACTTAGCTGCTCTCCATCTAGGGTAACTATTCTTAAGGAATATCTGTATTTTCTCGCTATTCTTGCAGCGGAGTCCATATTGTCAGCTACAAGGGTGCGGCCCAAGATATGATTTATAAGGCCTGCGTACTTTGCTTCATACTCTACAAGGGATGCAGCTACCCTATTATGCCCCTCTTCATTAAGAGCGCGCCAAAATTACCCGGGTTATGCAATGTCATAGCATCAAGAGGAAGAAAGGTTGCCCTTCCAAGCTTATTTTCTTTTAAGCCAGGTAATGGTTCGCTTTGCAGTAGCTCTTTATCAGTGACTACATTTTGATGGCACCACCAATTGCAGTTTCTACAGCTGTCTCATATTTTGGTTTAACCTTAATAATGTCAGCAACAACACCTATGATTCCTGTTTCTTCCTTCTTATGCTCCATTATACGCTTTACGGCATTGCCATAACCATCGTACTTTTCAGCCATATTCATAAGGGAGCCAAGCGTAGCCTTTTGCACCAAGGATAACCCTTTGCTTATCTGATACTTCCTTTTCTTTCTTTGCTCTGTCACCTGTAAGCTTTTCGATAAGCTCCTCAGCATCAGATTCTACAGCCTCAAGTTTTAAGAGATTTGCAGTAAGTTCATTAATATTTTCAGATGCAGAGTCATACTGAGACTTAAGACCATCGTTTGTTTCTTTATTTCTAAGTATCTTCTGATTAAGCTCCAGCTTTTTTATCTTATTCTGTTCAAGATTTGTCTTATATAGCTCAATCTGACCTGCAGCCTCAGCCTTTCTTTTGTCTTTTTCCTGCTTTTTTTCGCTAAGCTTTATACTCTTTTTCCTTTTCAAGGTTAGCTTTTAAGCCAAGTTTTAGCCTCCAGTTCCTCGTTTAGCTCGGACTCTTCTTTTGCAAAGTTATCCTCTTTCGTAATAAGTTCATTAAGTTTAAGGTTAACTTCGGTCTCTTCTTTTGTGCTGTTGTCAGCTTTAACTGAGCCTGTTTGAGCCTTTCTACATTGTTCTCAGAGTTTTTGTTTATGGAGTTTATCTGCTCCTTTATAAAGCTTAAGTTCACCATCAGCCTTTTCTCTTGCAATCTGATTCTCTGCTATTAGATTTGAAGTTTCATCAATCATTTCAGACTTTTTCATTTAACAAGGCTTCAAGCTTCTCATACTCTTCCTTTATGCCCTCATACTTTGTATTTGCCTCGTTAAGATTGTTTTCGCCAAAAGCCTTATCAGATTCTGCCTTTGATTTAGCATCAGCCAAATGGTCATATTCGTTGGTAAAATTGATAATCTCATATTTCTTTAGGTCATCCCTGTAACTAAGGTAAAGCTTTTGCAGCCTCAGCCTGCCCTGCAAGAGGACCTATACGGCCTTCCAGTTCAGACATTATATCATTTACTCGGGCAAGATTAGCACTTTTCCTCTTCAAGGTTTTTAATAGATTCTGCTTTTCTTTTCTTAAACTTGCTATTCTGGCTGCCCTCATCAAAAAGCTCTCTCCTGTCCTCAGGGCGTCCGCTGATAATCTTCTCTATCTGTCCCTGTCCGATTATGGGAATACCCTTCTCACCTATACCTGTATCGAGGAAAAAGTTCACTTACATCTTTGAGCCTGCAATTATGCCCATTAATAAGGTATTCACTCTCTCCTGAACGGTATACCCTTCTTGCAACTGTAACCTCTTCATATTCGATTGGAAGTACCTTATCTGAATTGTCTATGGTGATTGCAACATAGGCAAAAGCTCTGTGCTTTTCTGATTTCTGTACCTGAGAAGATTACATCTTCCATCTTTGCACCACGAAGCTGCTTTTGCACTTTGTTCACCAAGTACCCATCTTACTGCATCAGCCACATTACTTTTTACCGCTTCCGTTTGGCCCGACAATGCCTGTTATTCCGCCTTCAAAAGGAAAAAAACTATTTTATTTGCAAAGGATTTGAACCCCTGTATTTCAACACTTTTTAGGTACATAGTCTCTTCCTCTTTCAGCCTTTTTAGTTCTTAAAAATCCCATTATAGGCCGCCACCTGTTCTAGCAGCCTTCTTAGTATGGCCTTTCACCCACACCATACTCTGCTCTCATCAATGTACACTGCTTCCCTTAAACTTTTTATCGTGGTCAGGACCATATTCATCAAGCAGCTTATACTTGATAAATTCCAAGATTTTCACTTTGTACCATTTCCTGAAAGATAGTTTTACTCATCAAAAAGAGTTTTCTTATGCTCAATATCATTTTAATACATATTTTTCTATGAAACTCTTTTCGCATTAGTAAGACCACCGTCAAGGTAAATTGCTCCAATAAGGGCTTCAAAAGCATCTGAGAGTATAGAATCTCTGTTTCTGCCTCCCTGTTATAGCCTCCCATGACCGAGAAGAAGATAATCAGACAATCCAATTTCTCTTGCACTATAAGCAAGTGCAGGTTCACAAACCAGCCTCGCATCGAAGCTTGGTAACTCCCTCCTGCATTTCCTTGTGCCTGTTGAATAAAAATTCACTTGTTGCTAGTTCCAAGACCGCATCTCCAAGAAACTCCATTCTTTTCATTGCAATCAGATTTAGAAAGATGTTTTTCATTTATAAATGAGCTATGTGAGAATGCATTGGTAAGAAGTTTTCATTCCTTAAATTCATAGCCTATTATCTGTTTCTATCCTCTCTGCCTTATCAGGTTTAATAAATAAACTCAAACTAATATCCCCCTTCATAAACAAATACCCATGCAGCTTACAGCGGGGCACTTAATTTTAGCATTATTACTGTTCACTTGCTCTTCAAGCTTTTCTACAGCATCACCAACTGTTACAATAGACGCAATAGCCTCATCTGGAATTTCAATTCCAAACTGTTCCTCTATTTCCATAACAATTGAAGTAAGATCCAGCGAATCTGCACCCAAATCATCTACAAAATTTTTGTGTCTGCAGTAATACTATTCTCGTCAACATGAAGTACACCTGCTACTATCTCTTTAATTCTATCCAGTTCCATATATCCTCCTAACTAACTTATTCTGATAGGTATTGCTTTTTATTTTTATCGTTAATTCCCTGATTTTTAAAGCTTATACATTGAATAAGTGAATTTTTGATTTCATTATGTGTTGTATTACCATGAGTCTTAACTACAAGTCCGTTAAGCCCAAGCATTGGTGCTCCGCCATATTTTAGCTGCATCAAATGAAGACAAAGTCTTTTTTAAGAGCTTTTTTAGAAAACATAGCTCCTATCTTACTAAGAGTTGTACTTAACAATCCTTTTTTTGATTTCTGCTAACAATACAGCCGCAACTCCCCTCATAGAGTTTCAAAATTGCATTGCCCACAAAAGGCATCACAGACTATCACATCTGCATCGCCAAAAGGTATCTGTCTTGACTCTCATGCTTCCTGTAAAATTAATATCTGTTCGTGATTTAAGCAACGGAAAAGTTTCTTTTACCAGCGCATTTCCCTTTTCTTCTTCAACACCGACATTTACTATCGCAACTTTAGGATTATTAATACCAATTACATTTTCCATATAAATTGAACCCATGACTGCATACTGTATAAGATGAGCAGCCCTTGAATCCACATTTGCTCCACAATCTATAAGGAGGAAACTCCCTTCTGTGTAGGAATAGAGATGCAAGTGGTGAACGCTCAATTCCTTTAAGCCTTCCTACAACTAGCTGCCCTCCAACAAGTATAGCTCCGGTAGAACCTGCTGAAACAAAGGCATCAGCCTTTCCTTCCTTTACTAATCTTCATTGCAACTGATATAGAAGAATCTTTTTTCTTCTTATGGCCATAACTCGGTGCTTCATCATTTGTAATAACCTCAGATGCGCTCAGTTATTTCAGCGCATCCAAATCCACATTAAAGGCCTTCTGATTTCAATTTATCTAAAGTTTCCTTTAATTTTGGCTGTCTGACCAACCAGAAAAAGACTTTAAGTTCTTTATTTTCATTTACAGCAGCTGCTGCACCTTTAACTATCTCATAAGGTGCATTATCTCCACCCATCACATCTAAAGCAACTTTTAATCATATATGTTTTTATCACCTTATTCTTTTATTTACTGTTTAATATAGAAAAATGAGTATTGCGGTTTAAATCCTATACTTGCTGACTGTATAATCTGTTCTGTGCTTCCTACAAATAATACACCTTCGGTTTAAGTGCTGTATGAAACTTCTTTAAATACCTCATTTTTAGCTTCGTCTGTAAAATATATAACCACATTCTACATACTATCATAGAACATCCTGTAGGATATGGGTCTTTGAGAAGATTATGTTTTTAATTCTACCTGGCTTTTAATGTCATCATTAATCTTATATGAAGTTGCTGCAGTTTAGTCAAAATGTTTTTCCAAAAATTCTTTTGAAGCCCTTTTTACACTATTGTAGCTATATACACCCATTCTGGCTTTCTCAAGCACCTGATCATCTATATCTGTCGCAATTATCTTAATCTGATTAAGCGGCATAAACTTTGAAAGCAACATAACCAGTGAATATGGCTCATCTCCCTGTAGAGCAGGCTGCACTCCATATCTTTTATATTCTTTCCATATTTTTCAAAAGATATGGAACTATATCCTTTTGACAATATATCCCATTGTTCAGGGATTCCACAAAACTCAGATACATTTATTGTAAGATAATTTATAAAAGCTGCATATAACTCCTTATCAGTCTTTAAGCCTTTCACATAATCATCATAGCTTTGTAAAAACCATTTTTTGCAATAAGAGAATCTATTCTTCTCTTCATCTGCTTCTCTTTGTACGCATCTAAATCAATTGAAGACAAGGTATATATCTGCTTTTCAAACTCGTAATCACTCATACTTTTCCCTCCATGTATCATTTCTTTATTGCATTACATAAACAAAACACTCAGCTCATACAGACATAACTGCATAAGCTGAGCATAGTTAAAATTTACTCTGTCTGATTCTCTGAAGAATCCTCAGAAACATTCTCTTCAGTTTCATCTGCTCCAGCTAAGAGAGCCTTTTGATAGAAAGTGAAATTTTCTTTGTCTCAGCATTAAAGTCAACAATCTTTGCTGTAACTTCTCACCGGTCTTAAGCACATCACTTGGTTTTTCAACATAGATTTGCCGCTATCTGTGATACATGAAGAAGGGCATCCACTCCCGGTTCAAGTTCAATAAAAGCACCAAAAATCAGTCATACGAGCTACCTTACCGGTAACAATATTACCAACTGCAAATTTTTCTTCTGCTCCAGCCCAAGGATTCTGGTCTTCAAAAACTTAAGACTTAAGGCAATCTTCTCGCCCTGAATATCCTTAACGAAGGTCTTAACCATATCGCCAACCTTGAATACCTTCTAGGGATTCTCGATATGACCCCAGCTCATCTCAGATATGTGGAGAAGTCCATCTGCTCACCAAGATCTATAAATGCACCAAAATCAGTTACATTCTTAACTGTTCCATCCACTACCTGACCAACTGCAAGTTTTTCGAAAAGAGCTTTCTTAAGTTCATTCTTCTTAGCTGTAAGAAGCTGCTTTCATCTCCTATTACTCTTCTCTTCTTAGGATTGAACTCACTAATCACAAATTCAATCTCTCTCACCGGCATACTTCTCAAGATTCTTCTCATAAGTATCTGATACAAGGCTTGCAGGAATAAATACCCTAGCCTCATCAACAACAACGCTAAGTCCTCCATTGAGTACCTGTGTAACTTTAGCCTTAAGTACTTCTTTTGTTGTTATATGCCTCTTCAAGACGCTTATTACCCTTTTTCTGCTGCAAGACGCTTATATGTAAGAAGTACCTGTCCATCTCCATCATTAAGCTTTAAGAACCTTAACTTCCATCTTATCTCCAAACCTTAACAACGGTGGTGAGATCTGTAGGAGTATTGAATATTCATTTCTTTGTAAGAATTCCATCGGCTTTATATCCAATGTCAAGAATAATCTCGTCTTCTTTAACACCGATTACCTTTCCTTCTACCACCCCTCCGTTGTGTATGGGCGTCTTAAAAGACTCCTCAAGCATTTCTTCAAAACTCATTTCAGCCATTCTGGTCCGAACCTCCTCAATAATATTATTTGGGGTTGAAGCCCCTGCTGTAATACCTACGCAACGAAAAAGTCTTAGTTTCCCTATGTCCAAGTCATCAGTGTGTCTGTATATAGTAAGTATCAACACAATTTTTATACAGATATTGTATAATTTTTGAGTGTTGGAGCTATGCTTTACCTCCAACTACTATCATTGCGTCTAGCCTCTTTTTGCTAACTGTTCTGTTTCAGTCTGCCTGGTTGAGGTAGCATTGCAGATAGTATTCAAAACAATACTATAATATCTCTTTTCTTAAAAAATTTCAACTATATCTTGAAATTTATTTTAAATTAAATGTAGTCTGAGCTAAAATAATATGTTTTTGTCAGAATTTTCTGAGTAACTTTCTACTTCGTCAATATTTTCAAAGATAACAGGTTCTGAAGACACCAGCCTCTAATTCCTATTACCTCCGGATGATGTTTCGAACCTATTATCACTATTTTGTTATTCGAATCTTCTGAATACTGCCTTGCCAGCTTATGAATCTTGGTTACAAAAGGGCAGGTAGCATCTTCATACTCTACACCCAGTTTAGAAAGTTTATCGTAATCAGCCTTAGGTATTCCATGTGACCTTATTACCAGAGTGCCTTTTTAGATTTCTTAATTCATCTAAATCATTTACTACTTGCACTCCCTTACTTTCAAGCTCTTTAACTACACTTTTTCATTATGAATAATTTCACCGTAGGTGTATACAGGGCTTTCCTTCAGATGAAAGTTTGTTTACAAGCTCAACAGCCCGCTTTACACCAAAACAAAACCCGCATTTTTAGCAACCTTTATTTCAAATATAGTTTTCCTCTTTCTTAATTACTTCAGATAATTTATAAAATATATGATTGAAGTCTTCTAACAGAAATCAGGATTTTTCACAGGCAATCTTAATGATTTCATCCACTACCTCATCTATACTCAATGATGATGTATCTACAAGAATCGATCATCTTCCACTTTTAAGTAATGGTGAAACCGCTCTTTTTCATATCCTGCTCATCCCTGCTTTTTAATATCGGACATTATCTCATCTATATTAACCTTTTTCGCCTTTTTGCGTTAATTCTTTATATCTTCTTTCTGCACGGACTTTTTACATCAGCAGTCAAAAATATTTTTAACTGTTGCCTCTGGAAGCACTTTTAGAACCTATGTCCCTTCCGTCCATAACAACAGGTCTTTTAGACTGCAAGCTCCTCTGTAAGTTCAGCAGCCTGCTTCTTACCTCCGAGTATGGCAGCAAAAGTTGATGCAGCCTTGCTAATTTCAGTGCTTTCTGATAAGCTGTCTCTGACATTTTTCACTATTTAAAATAATCTGCTGCTCACCATTTTCATAGATTATATCTAATGCTATATCTTCAAGCTCTGCTTTTATTTGCACAATGTCATTACTCTTAATTCCTTTTGTCTGTCATATAAAGAGCAATCAGCCCTGAACATAGCCCCTGTATCCACATAAACCAGACCAGCTTTTCAGCTACTTTTTAGCTATAGTGCTCTTTTACCGGCTCCTGCCGGCCCATCAATCGCAATTTTCTTATTCATCTTTCGCTCTCTTTTATATATAGGGCAGATGAAGTGTCTGCTTCCATTTGCCCTATAGATTTATTTAGAAGCTATAGCCTCAATCTCAACCAAAGCCCTGCAGGAAGTGCCTTCACCGCAAAACAAGACCTTGCAGGCTTGCTTACAGACGTACTTTCTCATAAACCTTATTAAAGGCTGCAAAAGTCTTCCATATTAGCAAGCAAACAGGTATGTCTTAACTACATTTTTCCATAGTAGAGTCCTGCAGCTGCAAGGACAGCCTCTACATTCTTACAGGACTGCTCTGCCTGAGCCTCAATTCCCTCTAGCCTCAATCTTTACCTACAGCAGGATTGATAGGTATCTGGCCGCTTGTAAATACAAGCTCGATGTACCTCAACGCCTGGCTGTATGGTCCCATTGCTGCCGGCGCCTTATCTGTACTTAGCTTGTTCATATGTAACTACCCCCTTGTTTATTTATAATACCTTTGCTTTTACAGCTACTTACGATATTTACTTACACCGAACTGCCTGCTACATCCTGTTGACCGCATTGTAAATTAAAACATCGGTAAGATCGTCAACATCCAAAACTCTCCTGCAAAATACAGATCCTTTAATGCTAGACTCCATAGTCTAGGATTAATTTCGTTTCACTGACACTCCGCCCTTTGGTTATAACAGCTTCTTCATAGCCTTTTCTTAAACCTGTCACTGCAAGTGTGAAAATGCTTTAGCAAGTCTATTATAACACTTCTTTCCTGTTTAGTTAAGTCCCCTGCCTCTATGTCAATCCCTGTTCTTCCAAGACACGGAATAAGACTCTTAGGGTGGTGAGCTTTCATCAAAAGGCATTTTCAAAGTGCTTTTGCCTTTAAACTCAGTAAAGTCTCTCAGAAGCCCTGGCATCAGTTCTATCTTCTGAGAGTGCGGCTTTTCAGAGTCATACTCAGCACTCCGCCTTCATTTATAAAATAAATCACCGCTATACTGCTTGCGGAGAGAATCAACGAGGACCACTTACTCGTCTCCTTGTAAAAAGCATTTCTCCCTGTTCATCAAACACAGTCCGTTTTTAACACTATACTTTTACATTTTTCGTAGTGACAAAGTCTGCAAATTCTTTTATGAATTTTCTCCTTTTATCTCTAAGCGCCACAAGACTAGGCGCAAAGTCTTTTATTGTATGTCCTGCCTGCTTTCCAAACTCATAATCATCACCAGTAGAACCTGTTGACTGTAACGACAGTCCACTCCTGTGGCACTATTACCTTGTCTACCTTCTACTATGTTACCGTCACGCTAGCTTAAGTCCACATAATTTCACTTTCCATGCTTTCACTTATAACAAGGCTTTCTACAGGTGTATTATAGCGCATCTTTAACTCCTGCATTTTCTCCATAGCCATATCAAGCGCTTTGATCTACATCTGAAGAATGATCGCTCACCGGAAATGCCCTGTTGCCACGCTCATCTTGTTACCGGACAGCCCATATTTTTCATTAATTACATCCTCACTTGTAAACAGCAGAACAGCGCTATACATAAACTTAGGGATTTCGTATAGTGTTCTTTATAAGTTCATGCATTTACCCAACTGCATTTGTTATATTACAGCGTCCTTTTCCTGTAATATATATTTTTTCACTGGTCTTTGCATTTTTCTCAAATACTATAACCTCATGTCCATGCTTTTTGCCGCACAAACTGCCGCCATACTGCCTGCTGCTCCCGGCTCCCTATAACCAATACTTTCTACTCATCTTACCATAAACGGCTTACCATCAGCCAGCTTTAAGCTGTTTTGAAACATAAGCCTCTCATTCAATTTAAAATATATTTTTGTACTCAGTGAAATTATCCAAATATACTGTATGAAATACATTCCACACTTTGTTTCAGGTACTGTAATCTTCTTTCCAAAAGGATAGTCTTTATTAGAAACATTAAAATTTACAGTTATAGAATCATCTTTTTACCTCCAGTTGTTACACTGTCATCATCTATTACATCATCAAGTTCAAGCTATGACTGATTCAACTATAGTTTCAGGGTTTTATCCTTTCATCATCCATTACTACGCTTTGTCTTTGGAACCACCTGTGTCATGTCTATAGGAATATACAGTAAATTTTCTCTTGACTAACACTTATTTCCTTTAGAGTATTCTTCCCTATCAGGTACCTTAATGACATTATCGCTGTATTTTGAACCTCCGATGATTTAGCTCTGTGCTACAACACTTTTTCACATAGAATCCTAGCTACCGGTTATGTCCTGTTGTTTATTTCTACACGCTGTTATTCCAGGTGAAATAACTAAAATACAGGTAAAATACCTTTAACTCTGTAAAAGCATAAAACCTCCTTCCATAATTATCACTATTATAGAATAGGAGGTTTTATTGTCAGTTATGTGGCAGATAGAAATTATTTTAGAGTTTCTTTCAACCGTCATATTTCTAATTTGCATCTGTCTCCTTCAAAATGAAATTTATATGAAGCTTTTTGTTAAATTGTTAAGCTTATCTTTCAGCAAAGCCCGATATAGACTGTACCCACCGGCTTTTTCTGCACTTCCGCCAAGCGGTCCGCTATCCCGATACGGCAACAGAAATATCGCACCTGCTCTTTTTGGACACCTTCTGCCATTTCCTTCACCACTCACATCACTTACTACACCAAATCTCTTATGCTCTCTTCCTTAACGCCCAGTAATCTTATTTTTGGCCTCATTTGGCATGGGTGATATATCCTCATTAAAACAGCCTGAAGCCCTGAAAACATTAACTATAGCGGCTGCAATAAGCCTCCTCCGGTACAAGATTCTGCAGTAGTAATTATAAGATCCAACAATTTGTAAACTACTTCTTCTTCAAGTGTCATTGTTTTTGTCTCCTTTTAGTATGTCTTTATTTTTAACAATATAATCCTACAAGAGAAACTATTGTTAGCACCAGAGATCCCCAGATTAAAATCTGTTCTAAAAAGCTGCCAAACCGGGATTTATAAAAATGAAAGATAAGCATAACACTCATTACCATCTGAAAAAACCGTCTTTTAATTTGCCCCAATACCCTGCAGCTATTACAATGCCTTTATCTGCTGCCACAGAGTCTAAAGCCGCTTATAATGAATTCTCTACTCAAAAATCACAATAACCATCCACGCACAGGCAAGAGTCCCTTTCCATAAAAACAAGATTAATGCCGATTGTACAAGTAACTTGTCAGCCAGTGGATCCATGAACTTGCCAAAGTTTGTAACAAGATTATAACGTCTGCTATCTTCGTCTACCAAATCAGAAAGTGCAGCAATTATAAATACCGCTCCTGCTATAAACTCATTATATGGTATCTCCTTTATAAGCATACAAGCTACAAAGAACGGTATCATAAGTATTCTAAATACCGTAATCTTGTTAGGCAGATTCATTTTATCTCCTCCTAAATTAGTACTCAAATAAATCATACTCGTCTGAGAGCTATTATTTCAACCTCTACAAGCTCTCCTGACATAATTTCATAGTCAGACTCAAAAATACCTGTCCGTCAACATCAGGGTGCATCCATATAAGTCCTGCCAATGTGAGACTTTTTTCCATCATCATTTACTTCCTGATTGATAGCAAATGCTTCTCCATTTACAGAGTCACTTGGTACTGTTCCTTCATGCAAGTACTTCAAATACTTTTCCTATTCTACCCTCAGCCTTTTCAGCTGATATCTCCTGCTGAAGTTCCATAATTTCATTCCTTCGTGCAATTTTTAACCTCTTCATCTATCTGACCTTCCATATCTGCTGCAGGTGTACCTTCTTCAGCAGAATATGTAAATACTCCAAGACGGTCAAATTCCATCTCATCTACAAAAGTTATATAAATCCTTAAAATCATCTTCCGTTTCTCCCGGAAATCCTGTTATAAGCGTGAGTCCTGAGAATAATATCAGGTATTTCTTTACGAAGTTTTTCTATCCTCTCACTAAGTTCAGCCCTGATTTAGTTCTTCTTGCCATCTTTTTAAGATAGAGTCAGAACTGTGCTGTATAGGTAAATCTATGTAATTACAGACCTTCTTCTCATTTTTAATTGCATAGATTATTTCATCAGTAATTTCTTCCGGATAACAGTATAACAGTCTTATCCATTCAATTCCACTAATTTTTGATAATTCGTGAATTAAATCCATGAAACCTTCTTGCCATAAATATCAATACCATATAATGTAGTTTCCTGAGCAACTAAAAGCAGTTCTTTTGTACCTTGACCCGCTAAGCTTTCAGCCTCTTTTTACAATGGTTTCCATAGGGAAGGCTTCTGTAATTTCCTCTGATATATGGAATAATGCAGTAGGTACAGCGTTTATTACAGCCCTCAGCTATCTTTATATAAGACGAAATTTCTCCTGCAGGCACAGAGCCTGTGTTCTTCTCCTCCTGCTAACCTTTCAAGGCCATCAATACTAAAGTGCTTTTTCGACCTTCCATTTTGTAGCCTTAATCTCAGAGATTGCAGATACTATACTGTCATAAGCTGTAGTTCCAATAACGGCATCAGCTTCAGGAAGCTCATCAATAATCATTGACTGATACCTCTGTGCAAGACAGCCCGTTACAATAAGACCTCTTTTAACTTACCTTCTTTTTAAGTCTGCCTATCTCTATAATTGTATTTATACTCTCCTCTTTAGCATCACCTATAAAGCAGCAGCTATTAACTATTGCATAGTCCGCCTCACTAAGTTCATCGGTTATTTCATATCCCTCTCTCTACGTAAAGTCCCAAGCATAATTTCAGAGTCGATCAGATTCTTGTCGCAGCCAAAGTGAAACTAAATATCTCTTTTCAGTCATTGATTCTCCAATTCTAGCTATTTTTTCTCCATCCTTAATATTATCCAGTGCTATTAAAAAGTGCTATAAGCGCTTCTTCGAAATTCAGCGTCAAATACGCTGATTTGCATAGGTATCTCCCCAGGCAAAATATTGCTTTTCTTATATTTCCAACTCGATTTCGTTATTAAAAACTCCAAAATCCATATCCCAGAAACTGCCTCTCAAGCCTAAAGAATAATCCTCTGATAAAATATCAATCGATTTCTTAAAAAATGTAAAATTCTGTTTAATCTCAGCTATCTTTCCATTGCTGAATTCTACATCAAACTTTTGGCATAAGGGTAAGCACCTTTCTATTAATAACAAAGGCTTCACTCCCATCCATACGGCTTACATGCACTGTATTGCCGATAAGTCTGAAATCACTGGTCTACATCATTACACCGGATTCTGATTCACATCCAGAACATCATAGTGGTCGGTAATCTCTAAATACTCTTTGCTTTTATATATAATTCGTACATAGAATACCTCTTGCTTGTTAATCACCATAAATTACAGTATATAATAAATTTGTGAGTATACGCAAATATATCTTAAAGCCAAATTATTCTAAATAATTTTGTGGTTAAATCATCTAAGATTTTTCCCATAATGATATCTACAGGCCAGTATATAAATATTTTTCCTCATCAATTTTATATATCAGCCTGTCTTTGTCATTAATTCTTCTGCTCCAAAAATCCTGTAAAATTTTCTCTTAAAGCTTCAGGCTTACCCACACCCTCATTTCCATTCCTTGCTATATCTTCAATTAGCTGATTTATTTTCTCAAGGTTTTCCTATCTTCTGTCTGCCAATATATATAATCTTCCAGCCATTTTGTAAAAATCTTGTTCATCAGCTTCTACCTCTATAAGCTCATGCATTACTGTCATTCCATTTTTCAAGCTGTTCTTTTTGATTCGAGCAGCCTGTCCTCGTTCATTTTTCACCCATTACATACATATTCTCTAACATATTGTTATATGATTCTTCTGACAAAAATCACTACATTTTTATTATTTTTCCTAGTAACGACCATTGTTTCATAATCATCACTAACCTTGTCCATATATGTTTTCATATTTTCTCTTAGAGTTGTATAATTTACCACTATCATATCCACCTCCATATTTTACAACTGTTTTTATTTGTTACTATTTGATTATAAAGTACAATTATCTGTCAGTCAACCTGATATCACATCTTTCAAAACCGATTTTACCGCATCAGCCACATCCTACTTTATAGCCTCTGCTCAATATGCCAGATACTCATCCCAACACAGACTCTTGAGTTATAAAAAGAGCATAAACTTATCGCTTCACACTCTTTAGATACGCTAAAATTTAGAAGTTTGGATAAACATCTATGGTTTGTCCGCCTGTTCCAATATAGTTATTTCCTTGCGACCATCGTATTGTCATTTATCAGTGGTTTCAAACTCAAACCGTTTACCTACATCATATCTTTCAATCTCATATCCATACATCATTGGATATGTTAAACATCTTTCTTCCACTGCTCCATGTCAACGGATACCATGAGGCCTCTCAGATACATATTGTTACCTAAACCGCTATCATAATGAACACGAATAGTTACTACTCTATTCGGTTCTAAATAAGCTGCTGAATATTGCCCTTCAGCAGTCCCCCAGCACCTGACTACGAGCGAAAATCAGATTAATTATACTTTTTACAAAATTGAAACTATCCTTTAACGCTTCCCGCCGTCAATCCTTGTACGAAAAATTTCTGGCGAAAAGTAGATACGATAAGAATAGGCAATAAGCTAAGCACTGAAAGAGCGAACCATATCCCCATTGAGTAAACTGATACTGCCCACCTGATTGCGATTGGAAGTGTTCGTTTCACATCATCATTTATTACTGTATTTTGCCCATCAAATTCCTCCCATCACAGTCAAAAAGTTGAAAAATTGAAATAGAAGCAATTCCGGTTTTCAGTTAAAGGTATAATGACATTCACATATACCGTAAAAACACTCCCTCCATCCATATAGTTGCCTCATCAAGTTCCTCTCGGCACTCCTTCAACAAATCCTTTAATCATAAAAGTTGAGTATGGCATACCCATGCTACAAAAATGGAAGCAATCCCTATATGTTGATAGTGTTTCAGTCTCACTGCCAATTCATACTGAGGAACAATCATAGTTAAACCCGGAATAATCTATGCAGTTTAGAATAATAAAGCAAATCATCATTCGTCCCGGAAATCGAAAGCGTGCGATACAGAATGCCATCGCTGATGAAACGACTCAACAATCGCCACTGTACATAGTCGAAACCACTATACTGTTTATGAAATTCCCGCAAATTTTTCTGAACTAATATATACACATAATTTTTGCCGTAATCTCATCCAGATTAGGTAAAAATCTCGGAGGATATTCATATAATGCTCCATTCTGGGCTTCAACGATGTGCTTATCCTATAGAGCATAGGCAATATAGCAACAATCATCCCAATCCAAGGAGCACATAGATAAGTATTTTTGCACCTGTTACTGCTTCTGTTTTCATTACTTCTCCTGCTTTTGCATCATTCTGAATTCAACTACAGCTAAAATTCCAAGAATAAACGCAATTATAAATGACAATGCTGCTGAATATCCGAACTTTCCGGCACCAAAAAGCTTTGTAGTACATCCAAGTTAGCATAACCTCTGTATTATGTCCCGGCTTGCCGTCTGTAATCAGTTTTGTTGATGTATAAAGCGTTAAAGCCACCGATCGTCAACATAACCAATGCAAACAGCACAGTTCTTCGTATCCCGGAAGAGATTATGTAGCAAAATCTCTGCCATACTCGGCACCATCTAAAAGACGCAGATTCATACAGCTCTTTTGGCACGGCCTCGAATGGCAGCAAGAAAAACAACCATATTCCAGCCAATACCTTTCCAGATACCTAACAGCATTGCAACAGTCATACTCACCCCACCGGCTGTCAAGCCAATGTATATTTGAGTTCAGTTACCATAGTACTTTGCTCAGAAAAATAATTAAGCATTCCTTCTGTATTAAACACATATTTAAATACTCAAAGACGCTATAACCCATGATGTTATAACCGGCAAATAATAAGCAATGCGAAATCCTATCTTAAACCGATTAACAGAATTAATCAGGATTGCAACAAACAGCCCCAGTGCCATCTGATGCCGGTACTGTCACCAATGTGTAGTACAATGGAATTAACAAAAAGCCGTTTGAAAATACGGATCTGTAATGACCGCCCTATAATTTTTCCGTACCTATAAAAATTCTGATTCAGAAATGAGCCAAAATCCCATTTAAAAAGCTCATCCAAAACAGGCGAAAAATGGGATATGCTGTGAATATACAAAAGTCAACAGTCCGGGCAAAGGAGCAGCCCAATTTGAATTTTCTTTTTCCTTTAATTTCATAATACTTCCTTATAGAAATACAGTTATCGTAAATATAATCAACAGTTATCTGTTCCTGCCTTTTTATTCAGTAAGCAATACATCTCACCTTTACAGCCAGCTCATTCTATTGTACTCCTGAGCGGTTTTTCCCCATTAATCACGCTTGTTACAGTGGCTGTCAGTTCACTGTCAATCTCGACCAACTCGCTACAGTCGGACGAGATTTTGCGGTCTGAAGTTGCTTGATGTATGGAGCAAAGTCAGCCTGTTTTACCGTGTCTGATTCCAATGCTTTCTTATTGCACGGAATCTGTCCGCATTTTTGCCATTTCTTCCTGTGCATACTCATCAGTCATAAACTTCATAAACTTCCAAGCTAAACATCCTTATTGGCTGTATTAAACATCCCGATATCTTCTCCTCCCGAACAGAAACGGGCCTCCTTTTTCCTGCCGGTATCGGAGCTGTGGCATACTTAAAATCCGGATAAGCACCCGCAAGTTCAGATACTTTCCATCGGGTCCTTCAAAAAGCATCATATAACGTCCCGGTCCCAAAGCCATCCGTCATCGGAATATCTCCGCTGTTCCACCCTGTTATGGAACCATTCTTATATAGCTCTGCTAACATCTGAATTTGCTGCAACAGTTTCTTTACTATTGATATAACCACTCGCTTTTTGTCTGTTTTTCATCAGTCAATGCCCCTCCCATACTCCAGATAAACGGGCAGATATTCCAGCCTGAAAGCCCCGGTTCATCATAACCCCATATCTGTTGTCCTGAGTCATTTTTCACCCTGACAATTTTTTTGCAATCATCCACAAACTCATCCATCGTTACAGGAGCTTTAATTCCGCCTTTTCAAATGCTTCTGTGTTGTAGTACAAAAATTTTTGTATTTGTAGTTTTAATGCAAGACCATAATTGTCTCCACCGATCTCTGCAGTAGTCATTCACTGTCTAAAAGGAGAGCGGCTACATCATATAAAATCAGCCATTTCTTTATTCAAAGGAATCAATATGCCCATCTTCTGAAACTCCGGAATCCATAGCGCTGTCAAGGCGTGCAACATCAGGCAATGTATCCGACTTGGCACTAATCAGTATCTTGTCATCCAAAATCAGCCCATTCATGCGATACAGCATTAACCTTAATACCAGGATTCTCTTCTTCAAATTTAGGAATCAGAATATTCGTTAAAGTTTCATTTTCCGGAGACTGTGCACTATAATGATGCCAAAAATTAGTGTTGTTTCTTCTGTCGGCGTCTTCGACTCCGATTTTACCTCTACAGATGTTGATGCTTTTAGATTTTTCATTATTCACAGTATTTTCAGATATTGTCTGTGATTTCCTACAACCTGCTGCCACCAGACATATAGCTGCCATCAATGCAATTTTTGATAATATATTATGCTTTTTCATTCCAAATCTCCTCCTTTAAAATTATTACCTCATATGGTTTTTATATTAATCATCAGATTTCTCTGATAGTTCACCTTGTCACAGCCAATTCTTGTCTTTCGTCTCTGTCTGTTCAGAATCAAATGCCTCATCGGTCAGAATACTGCAATATTTCCTCGTTCCGCGAACCGGTAAACGAATTTTCTCAAAAATTTCCTGCATTAATCACGATAGTAACCGTATCTGCACCGTTCTTAATTCTGGTAAATGCATATAGGCGGCCTTCACAGATATCTGTATATAAGCCTCCTTTTCGGATTGCTTCCTCATCATGCTGAATTCTAATCAGTTTCCTATAATACTCTTTTAAGTTCCAAGTCCTGTGCATCCTTGTCCCAAATCATACATTTTTCTGCAATCAGGGTCATTCTCACCATCAATTTCCAATCTCATCACCATAATATATCGCCGGAGAACCGACAAACATCATCTGAAAGTGCCACAGCCGCCTTGAATTTATCTTTATTACCTCCACACAATGTAAAGCGTTCCGCATCATGCGAATCCAACAAAAGGTACATTGCTCCGTTTATCTCTGCCGGATAGTCCGAGAGCATCTTCTGAACCCTACTGTCAAATTCATTGGCGTCAATTTCTTCCAATGCGATAAAATCCCTCGAACAACATCACGGAACACATAATTCATAATAGCGTCCATCCGGGTACCGTTCATAAGACAAAAGCCCGCTTCCCCATGTTTCTCCAATCAGTAGAATGTTCGGATAACGACTTTTTAAAACCAGTCTTGCCTCCTCCCACATACCCTACATCAACTTCATCAGAAACATCCAGCCGCCAGCCGTCAATTTGATATTCACGTATCCAGCAATCCATAACTTCAATAAAATATTTTCTGACTTCCGGATTTCCTGTATTCATCTTCGGCATATATTTATATGCACCTACACACTCATAATCATAATGTGTGATATCAACGGGAAATGAGGTTATATAAAACCAGTCCTTATACTTCGAGGCCTCGCCGTTCTTAACAACATCCCGAAACAGCGCAAACTTAATACCACAGTGGTTAAATACTCCATCTAATATAATCCTCCATACCCTTTGCATGGATTGCAGAAATTAAGTCAAAAGTTCCTCTTTGTTTCCAAATCCGGAATCAATCTGATAATAATCAGTGGTTTGCATACTTATGATTAAAGTCTCCCTCAAATATAGGATTCAAATAAACACAATCAACACCGAGTTCTTCAAGATAATCAAGGTTTTGCGGATTCCTTTAAGATCACCTCCCATGAAGTTGCCTCTATCCAGGTTTAGTTTCCCAGGCTGAGACCTGAACTGGATCGTTGCCAAAATCTCCGTTAGCGAACCTCTCTGGAAAATCTGATGAGACTACCTGCCCCTGTGACCACTCAGGCAGTCTGATAATTCCTGTTTCATTTGCATATAGAAATTCAAAACAACCTTTATCCGGCTTCTTTTTCTGAAACCCCATAAGCTGTAAAATATATACTTTCTTCAGACACTAATTCAAAATAATATTTCCTATATCTGGCGGTTTGATGAAATTGCAATATCACCTGATAATAATCAAACAAAAGCTATCGCGATAAACAAAAGCCATTTCACTTGTTTATATTGTCCGGAGTTGTTCTTTGCAAAATAGTGAGATAACGCACCTGATTACATCTTTTCTTGCTGTCCGCAATGTAATCAACCAATGTTTTTCCGATCGGTCAGATAAACATCCGGAAATGTACCGGTATGTCTGACTGCTTCTAATATCATCATATTTCTCCCCTCATTTCTGTAGATGATTCACGACATATCAATGTAGTCTTAATCATTTTGATGTCTGATTTCAGATTTTCTATGAATGCATTCCATCACGCATAGATACTGCCCTTTTACCTAATTGGAATGTATCTACATCTACAACTGTAAACGGCGGGTCCATAGCTGCCAACGGATAATTATCAAAAGTTACAATTCTGATTCATTCGGGACGGAAAATCCGTCAAAGTACGCAGTACATAAATGCAATTTCATTACTTGAGAAACGAAAAGCCTTTCTGTCGAAGATTTCCCTATTTCTTCAATCAACTTCATTTCGCAGTTTTTCATAACGTTGGAACATCATTATAACCTTCTCCGGGCAGCACATCCGTATAGCTTCCTGTAGCCTTTTTAATCTGTTTCTGGAAAAAACCGTTTCATCATCATCAATAATCAGTACTATTTCATCAGTGTCCCTGATCTCAGCAAATGTTTTTGTTCCTTCTGAGGCACCTAGCTCATTATCAATATCTGCCCAAAACCGTTCCTTCACCTTCTGTCGGCTCACCCATCACGACAAAAGGAAATTTCTCTTTTTAGAAAGTGTATCAACCTGTTTTTCAAGAACGGATGAAGAGAATAATGTAGTCCAGTCCACCTTTTTCTCCTGTACCAATCTGAAAATCTGAGAATCATTCTGGCCATTATCATTGGCAATTAAAAGGTTATAGGCATTCTCCTGCAATATCTTCTCAATAGCTATATACGCTCCGATTGAAGAAATTGTTTGAAAAAGAATCGTCTCGTTGTTCGCATCAACACAAGACCGATTGTATTCAGTCACACCGGTCGCAAAAACTTTTTTTGCACTAGCGTGAGGATGGTAATCCACTTCTTTTTATTGCTTTCTGTATTTTTAGTTTTAACCTCTTCTGAAATGGGTGCTGTCCCATTAAGGGCTCTCGATACCGTTGACGTGGAAACGCCAACTATCTTTGCAATATCTTTAATTGTTGCTGACATATTCTTCTCCCGTTTTTGTGCAACCGTTTGCACTAGGTTGTTAATAAATTCCTCCCTGTAAAGGAGGTTCATATTCAATGCAACCGTTTGCATACTTATATTGTAAACACTTCACCAATACTTGTCAATCTCTTTGTTTCAATTCTAGCATTTTTATATAATAAAAAGCGTATCAATTTAATAATTATTACAAAGCTCTGTGATTTTATTTCCTTGTAACTACTCACCATTTTTCAGATATATAAAGTTGTGAAAATCCTGTTATATAATCAAAATTTATGATATAATGTGAACACTTAATGAATGCAAAGCCATAGAGGTGAAGCTTGAATTTAGTGACTACGCACCAAAGGCGCTAGTGCTACTCAAGTGAGCCGATTTTGGCGAAGACTGAGCTTAATGCTTATGATATAATTCTTATAACTTTATCATTTCATCGGAGGAGAAAATTTATGTTAGCTTTAATTACAGGTGCAAGCAGCGGACTTGGCGTTGAATTTTCAAGATTTCTTGCTATGAACGGTTATGACTTGATTATAAGTGCGGAGAAAAACAGGCTTCTTTCACTTAAAAAGATTTTTAGAAAAATATAAGGTAAATGTAAAAAGTATTTCCAGCTGATTTATCAGATGTAAACGATGTATTAAAACTTGCGTCAAACTGTTTTACAAAGGAGATTGATATCCATCTATAAATAATGCAGGTTTTGGCATACTTGGGGCATTTAACATATGTCGGGCAAGGAAAAATACAGACTTAATTAATACCAATATTACCGCCCTTACCCTTCTTAGCCAGGAGTTTATCAAAAACACAGAGGATATACTTAATGCTTTGCCAGTATTGCAGCCTTCTTACCAGGGCCTCTTCTCTCCTCCTACTATGCCTCAAAAGCCTATGTGCTGAGCCTTTCTACGGCGAGTAAATGAAGAATTGAAAAGGGTGGTAAGCCCTATATCTATTACTACACTTTGCCCGGGTCCTATGAAAACAGGTTTCTTTACCACAGCCGGTGCTTCCAAAGAATTTGCAACCCGCAACACCGAAGCTTGTGCAAAGGGCTTAAAAAGCAATGTTTAAGCGAAAATCTCTGGTATTCTCAGATAACCTAATAGCCTTTGCAGCTTTTGGAACCAGATTTTTGCCTCTTAGTCTCATTACTAAAAATAAGCTACAGAGTGTACAAAGAAATAAGTTTTATAAAATAAAAGATGAAAGTATAGACAATATCCTATACTTCATCTTTTTGTTTTATCCGGAAAATACCAAAAATGTCATCATATTAGTTATACTTGGAAAAGGCCTTACAGTTAATATCACTATTGTCGGTAAAACCAAGTGACTTATAAAATGATATAGTCTTTTTCACTATCTTCCGTAATTAGATGAATCGGTAGAACATTTTCATACTCCTTTAACATCCTCTTAAGTAAAAAGAGTGCCTATACCATTTCTCTGAAAGTCAGGATGAACAAACAAAGATCCTGTATGAAAAGTACCGAAAAGCCGTCACCGACAGCCCTAGATTATGCCAACCAGCTTGTCATCAACACCATAGGCTCCCATATCTTAGGAATTTAAGTAAGCATTTCTTAGCATTTCAGGGTTATCAGTATAATTTGTCAGCCTACACTTGTATATAATCCAAGAATTTCTGCTTCTTTATATACTGCGTATTCTTTAAGTATAACTTCCATTATTCCCCTTTAATCAGCTCACTGAGCCTCCTTAAGCCAAGCTAACTCCTCTCCCTCAAAAATAAGGTGAAAAGCTCCTTATATACCAGTTTGTGGTAATCATCTATCTGCTCAATATCTCTCTTTTCGAGGATATTTCACATCGATTGCTTCTTTATCAATAGGACAATGAGGTTACAGACTCAAAGCACATAGAACTGACCATATTCGTTTTTGATGTCCTTCTTGCAAAAGCTCATTCTCAATCACTTATACCTAGACTGTTCTCCAGTATATACGCCAGGCTCGTCTGTTGTTATCATATCGCTTCTTCAAGAACTGCGCTGTCATTTCTCTCAGGAACCATCTTCCATCACGAAGCCATTTGGCGCCTCGTGGACGATGAGCAGATAGCCCACACCATGAGCCTGTTCCACATCATGAGTCTATACCAATATTCCAAAGTGGCGCACGGCAAAGGATGTCAAGATTGATACCTGTACAGCCATAGAGGAACTTAGCATTTAATAAGTTCATATGTCCCTTAAGCGTAAGTGTGTAGTCCCTCTTCCACTCGTCCTTAAGAGGCCCAAGCACTATGGTTCTTGTAATATCTGTGGTTCCTTCATAGTACTGCTCCGCCTGAGTCAACCAGGAAGAAACCTTCAGGCTTAAGCTCCGTATCATCTCCAGGTGTAGCTGAGTAGTGCATCATTGCTGCATTTGCATTGTAGGCAGCTATCGTATCAAAGGAGAGTTCAATAAAGCCATCCTGCTCCCTTCTTCTCTCCTCAAGATAATCACTTGCGGAAATCTCGGTAATCTTCATCTTGCCAACATTCTTTTTAACCCAGTAAATGAACTTCACCATGGCTGCTCCGTCTTTTCATAGAGCCTTTTTGATGTTTTCTATCTCTGTAGAATTCTTTTTAGCCTTCTCCCAGGGTGGTTGGATTTGGTTTATCAATCTTCTCAACATTTTTCAGGTATATTGCTGTATATTGCATAGTTTACTTTATTGCAGTACTTAGCAGTACCTTCTTGCAGTCTTTAGGTCCTTTTACATACTCGTAAATGTCATTATAAGGCCTTATGTTCTACCTTGTTTGCAGCAAATTCTGCCCTAAGCACATCGTTAAGCACTGCTTCATTTAAAGAAGATTACAGCCTTATCCATAAATACCACTGTATAAGAAAGCACTACAGGGTTGCAAGGATGTCATCTCCACGCATATTGTGAGCCAGGCTATGTCATCAAGGGAGGTAGTATAAAGGCATCGGCTCCCTCTTCTTTCATCTTATTTCTTACAAAGGTAAGCTTATCAGATGCAGGTCTGCCTGAGTATTTTCTTCCAGGAAAAGATGCAGGCTTTTACAGAAAGTGCAGGCCTGTCGGTCAGATTTCATCTACTAAATCCTTGTCATATTTGATAGTAGCATTTTTCTTTTCAATGGCGGCCTTAATCTATTTGCCAGTGCAGAATTGATTTACTCTTCCATCAAAAGCCAAAGCACTCCTTTTTCAGGAATGTTATCTTCATATGTACTTTGATATGGCAGGAACCCCTCCTCACCCATACGCATAAAGTTCAATGGTGCTCCTGAAAGCCTTTCTCTCAGCCTGAATAAAATATCTCGCCATCTGTCCAAAGAGCTGCCTTATCCTTACCAACTAAAGGCTGCCCGCTGAACCGGTAAAAGCCTGACATATATTTTTCTTACTCAAAAATGCTCTCCTGCATATTCTGATTCATGAAAATCGGCATAGTAGGCATAAGATAAAATCAATACCCGCCTCAGCCATCTTCTCTCTTAATTTTTGCCAGTTTTTCTTTTAACTTCCATTTTATCCTCCCTTGCATTAGTCAGAGCTAATTGTTATAGAAAAAGTCTAACACAACGATTGAGTAAGTATTGATTTTCATTCTTGGCATATATTTTATAAGGTATATGATGATATTAGTGGGATATCCACCAACATTTTTGATAGGAGGGATTGACTATGACATATAAAAGATTATACAGTTCATATTGACAACAAGAAAAGAATCACACTTCGTGGCGCATTATACAAATATTACAATGTAAAAAGAATACGATAATGGTTGCATAATACTTGCCCAGACCTAGAGAATTAACCATCCCTGAAGGAATTTCAGTAGATCATTAGAAGATATGGATAAAGCAATAAAAACTTTTAACTTAGGCAATATTTCTAGACAATTGATTTATAAGGAACTTAATTACATTATCTAGTATTTAGGAGGAAAGTATGGCAGGTTCAACTTTTGGAACTTTGTTTAAGATAACGACTTGCAGGAGAGTCTCACTAATGGTGCAGGACTTGGGTGGTTATAGACGGCTGTCACTACAGGGCTTTCTTTAAGTAAGGATGATATCAGCCCCTATATGAATAGAAGACGCCCCGTAGAGGCAGTTTTTACTACTCCAAGAAAAAGAAGATGATGATGTAGAAATACTTTCAGGGAGTATTTAATGGGCTTACAACGGGCACTCCGATTGCTGTAATGGTAAGAAATGCCGACCAACACTCAAAGGGACTAGACAAAATTGCTAATTACTACCGTCCGGGGCATGCAGACTACACCTTTTGATGAAAAATATGGCTTTAGAGACTACAGGAGGTGGCCGCTCATCAGGAAGAGAAACCCTTTCCCGAGTAGCTGCAGGTGCTGCTTAGCAGCTAAACTTCTCAAAAGAATTTGGCATAGATGTCGCTTCTTACACTCACTCAATAGGAAATATTAGCTTACCGGCTGACCTACTTAACGATAGAAGTAAAATAACAAGAGACTGTTCTTAATTCCTCACTTTATATGCCTGATGAAGAATCTACAAAGCTTGCTGAGGATGTCTGGATGGGATTAAAAAGGCTTAAAACTCTGCCGGCGGCATGAGTAGAATGTGTTGCCACAGGACTTCCTGCTGGACTTGGTGAGACGGGCTTTTGATAAGCTTGATGCGGAAAGCTAGGTCAGGCATTATTTTCAATCGAGCTGTTAGGGAGGTTGAAATCGGAACGGCTTTGCCTCTGCAAGCAGTACAGGAGCTTGTAATAATGACGGCTTCATATGTGAAAACGGCAAAATAAAAGACTTCAAATCACAGTGGTGGTGTACTTGGAGGAATGAGTGACGGTTCTACTCTTTGTAGTAAGAACTGCTTTTCCACTCAACTCCATCAATAGCTTCCTACTCAACACACTGTAAATAAGAATTTTGAAGAATTGAGATAAATATTGAAGGCTGACACGATCCTATTGTTGTATCATGCAGTAGTGGTGGTTGAGTCAATGACAGCCCTTGTACTTGCTGATTTACTCCTGCAAAAATACTGTAGCAAGGCTTGACAATTTGAAGAAAATTTATGATTAAAAGTAAATCGAGACTTACTCATTTAAGGTATAAAAGGCTGAAGATACAAACACATCTTCAGCCTTTCCTCTTAGCTATACTGTTCAATTCCATAAAGCTCCATCATCCCATTTACCATTGCACCTAGTTCAGGGTGACTTCTCCGCAATCTCAGTCAGCCTTACTCCTGACTCAGTTATAATATTGGCATTTTCTTCAAGCTTCTCTCTTATCTTCTGTCTGCGTTCATTTAACTTATGTCTTATTTCAACCATTTCCTTATATGGTCTACTATAGCCTCTGCTTGAAAAAGACCAAACTTCGGTAATCATGAATTCTATACTGAGCTAAAAATTCTTTTGTATTTATTATTATAAAATTCATAGGCCGAAGAGGCTTTCTTTTCGCCTCATTTCATCTGCCTTGTAAGCAGAATACTGATTATATCTATATTCCAGTTCCATCACATTGTTAACCGCATACTTATCTATAAACTAAAGTCAAGGGATGCCTTCTGATTCACATATTTTATTTTAACGGTATTGGTAAGTGATATCAATTTATTCTCTTTAGCTGCATTCAATTTTTAATGCCTGTGGCATTTTTGTCCGTTTCCATAAAGATATAAAACGCCATAAAAGATACCACCCATGATGGTAAGTAAAAAGGCTATATCAGCAAAGGTATCAAAAATCATATAAAGAATCAGATACATTATTAAGAGCAATCCAATAACTTCACGCCTGATATCATACCAAGTCTGCCTAAAAAATGTTAAGTTCTGTTTCTTCCTCGTGTTTTTAGTACAGCCTTTTTCTCCTGCCAGCTTTTTCTTAAATCACTTTTAATTGTAAGTTCATACTCTTCTTCTCTTTTTCCAGCCTTTTTGATTTCATCCGGAATTATATCTTCATATCTTTCCATTATGCCAAATTCAAATTCAGTAAGTTCAGTTCTCTTCTTTTTAATTTTTGATACATCATTTCTAAAGCTCAATTAAATTTTTGCAATCTCAATAAGTTCTGCTTTAGGCTCATCCAGTAAGCTGTCAATTGTTTGTGCATCTTGGAGAAAGCGGTTTACTTCATCATATTCTTTTCTAATTATTTTTTTATTTGAAGATTAGCATTGTCAATAGTTTCACAAATCGTTCTTGTCTCATTTCTCATAATCTTCTTTTGATTTCTTCCTGTCATTCTCCTTAATCTTTTTATGAAACAAGCCCATTCCAAGCTCCTTCCCTGTACTCATTCTTAAATTCTTCAAGCTTAATCTCTATCTCCCTATATCCTTCCAGCCACCTTATTGGTCTCTAGCTTTTCTCGAACATATTATTAACATAACCTATGTTTAATCCGGTTAACCCACTCTTTTCGGCTTCTTTCCAAATTTTTCCGCCTCTGCAATTAAATTTGTATCTTGGAGTAAATTCACCGGCCCTCTCAGTAAATTCTTTTCCTGTATTTCCTAATTTAAGTGCAAGGAGTGCCATTATCAACACCTTATTGTTCCTGTGTATACTTATAAGCCTTATAGAAGCAATCCGCTGCTTCCTTAAAAGAAGTACATGAGATCAGGCATATTCCCATTGCCCTAAGTACTATGCCATAGTCATTTTCATCCAGATTCTCTTCTTTTTAAAAGTTTCCTAAAATATTTTAATGCAATCAGATACTTTTTCTCTTTTAACTTCCTATAACCTATATGCCCTTCTCTCCCAAAAGCGGCATTTTTCTAATGATTTAGCAAGTTCAATTATCTTAAGTATCTCTTCCTTATCATATAGGTCACAGCTGCAAAAGTGCCGTAATCTACATCATTAAAGAGATAATTGCCCGTAATCAGGCTTTTAACTTGTTGCCACCATAGGCAGCTTCAATTCTGTTTTTATAAACTCAATAAGTTCCGGACTAAAAACTCAAATCCAAACTATATACATTGGTTCCTACAAAAATAACAAATCTCTTCAATAGAATATAGCTTTTTCCCCACTTTCTCTTATTACATACGGACTTTTTCGCCAGTTTGCCACTACATACTATTACTTTTCCCATATCAACTCCCAAACTCTGTTTGTAGTAGGTACAAAAATTGCCGAATCCCAAATCAGATGCCTTAACTATACAGGTATTTTTATCTGTAAACTTAATGGACAATCTTATTCTTGTCATTCCGGATTTTTACACTGTTTATTTCTGAAAAAGAGATGAACCTCTGTTCTTCCTTTTTGTCACAGTCATCCTCAAACCATATGCTCAATTCATCCTCTCTTTTATAATAACATCAATCCAAGTATCTCACCTCAGTACCATTTAACTCCGGTCTTACAATTGAAATCTCCCTATCTCTTCCATCCCTTAACAGCCTTTTATGGAAACATCAACCACTACTCATAGTCTTCCCCAATAAAGACAACTTTATCAGGCTCCAGCCTGTATTTTTATTTTTGCCGCAAGACAGGCTCCCTTTTGCATGAGAGATTTTGTCCTCCTAAACTACCCTTCTTCCGGGAGATAACTTACGCAGCGTCATATCTCCCCAATCATCTATAAACCCTCTGCCAACAGCATATATGGTAGAAACAACACTTCCTTCCAGTGCCATTAACGAAAGGGTATGAAATAAATTCCACTTTCAGCCTTGTTCGAATTTATCATTGATTTTGTAAGCTTTATCGGCCTTTTTCTTTACGGGCTTATTCTAGCTGTCATCGGATCTGTCTGCCTGTCTATTGACAAAATTCTAAAATTAGCTTCCATCATCTTCTAAGTTCAAACAGTGCGGTATCATTTTGTCCACAATCCTATATCCGACTAATTGTATAGTGCAAAAATGCCTCACTCATGGTTTTAATAATATATATCTTTCTCTTGTAAATCCTAAATTTTTGAGAGCGGATGATATTGATTCTGATACTCCTTTGTAATATCAGGAAGAGTAATGCCCATATACTCTATCTCCTTAAAAGGATAATAGGTTTTCTAAAATTTCTGAAAGCAGATTCAATAAATTTCTGTAATAATTCTTCTGTTTCATAATTTTTGTCGATAATTCTTACTTTTTCTCCGGTTATTACAGTTTGATTTTTACCTCAACAATATCTCTCAGGATGCTCACTGTCTAAATCGTCTCCAATTATCCAGTCCTTTTTCCTTTTCTGTAAGCTAACCTTGAAGGAATTAGATACTGTTCCTCACCATCCTCCCTGCTCACTGATTCTAGATGACAGAAGTTCATTATCATAATAAGTCAGTTGAACATAATCCTCACAAATGTCCATCCCAACTAAAATCTCTTCTCCTTCTCTCATTGTTACAACTCCTCACTAATGAGCATCCAACGAAAAACACGGTTTATTATTTCACCTTGTATTATGTAATTTTTCATATATTCTTTGAGTGTTTTCTCATCAGATAAATCCTTACATACATACATCATATTTATCTGCGAAAATAAGCTGAGTCCCAAGTCATCTTCAAATAATACATCTGTCATTACAACCAGCTTATCACTGCTTTTATAATTCTGGTTTCATCATCACCCTTTTCCTTAATGGAAATATAATATTGTATTATTTCATCTGCAAATAACAAAAAAACTCTTTTTACAAAAATACCCTGATATATTTTTTTCATCCATTCTATCTTATATCCCCTGCCTCCAGAATCAATGACTGATGACATTCTATAGTTTATAGCCACTTCATCTTCATTGTCAGCATAACATACTACAAAAATCTAAATTTTTCAATTTCGGCAGGTATTCTGCATTTGTTCTTAAATTCCTTAAAAAATGGAAGAGTGATTCCATCTCCAACCAGCTTTTTCTACCCATACTGCCACATAATCCCTTTTCTTCATCAGTCAAATATTTCTTTTTCACTAAGAATTTTCAGATATGAAATTATGAATAAGGTATTTTTGTCTTATATGCTTCTTCCTGAATACGCTTCTTCAAATACTTCCCAACCCTCATATCCTTTACAAGCCATTTATATGATACATATGACAGCAGAGCTTTGTTTAATATTCCTTCACCAAACTGTTCATAGTATTCAAAAATACTGTCATAGTCTCATTGACATCTCTTCCGAAAAACAGCATTTGTTGAATAAGCCTGGATACAAAGTCCTCTGTGAGTAAGTTTTCTTTCCCTCAGTTCTTCATAAATAAAGTTGAGTTCGTAATTCCACCCTCATACTATCCCTAAGAAAAGTCATTATTTCATCATCAGCCTTTTATCCAACATCAGTTTATATGCATATGATATAATTATGTTGTGATTTTCTGCCTTTATCTTCTCATCTTCATCACAAAACAGCTTTGTAATTACCTTTGACAGCTTGCCTGAATTTATTTTATCATAATTTAAATGTCTGAGTGCATATAGAGACAATGGATATACATTTCTTATGATGGCCATTTCTGCAGCATATTCCACCTGAGTTTGATTTGCCTTAGAAAAATCATAGTTTTTAGTATAAATTCTAATTTTTCTCCCTCATTAGATTCAAAATAATGTTCTAAAAGTTTTCCTTTTAAAAACATTTATATCCACAGGTAAGTCCATCCATCTTAATCAACTCTTCACAGATTTCTGATAAATGCCTGCTCTCCCTATGATACCTGTCATTTTCAGCCACTACTGTCAGAAGTTCCATAAAGGCTTCTGCCTCCCGCCTCATAACATCCATCAAGATAGTCATAATAAGGTATTAGCGTTTCAGACACACAAAAATTCCCCAGCAGGATATATGTTCCCGTTTTATCAGAAACTAATGCGGCGGAATATTCCCCGGATACATCCGCAAAAAGGCTGTTCCATTGTTAAACTTAAAGACCGCACCTTCCTAAAGCCCTCTTGTACATATAATCAAAAACTGTATATTCTTATTTTTTTACAAATAAATTTTTCTTGAAAATCACTGATGGAGATATAAATAATTTTTCTGCAAAAATACGCCATCCTTAAATAACACCCTTATAAATAGTTGTTAATGCATCACTAATCTCACCTTTTTGTAATTGTTCTTTTGCAAAACCCTTTTAATCTGTTCCTTATATTTTATATATATATCTTGAAAATCCAGTTCGCTTTTATGGTTGATCAGATATGAATACAATAAAGCTTTCTTCCCTGCACTTAACATATTATCATACAAGAAATAGGAAAAACACTGAGTTCAATTTTTTTCTATTAGTATCACCTTTCATAGTTCTCATATATTGTTCATAAATTCCGGTTAACTTTATTCCTCTTTTTAACTCCTATTCTAAACCATTCATGGTCATCTTCTTCTGTTTCATTTTTCCTTATAAGCTGGGTACAAATTGCCTGTGCTACTTCTTCTACTCCCCAATTTTTATATACTTCTTTTAAAAGCCTTAGTACAAGTGCATTATAATCACGCAAACCATTGGCAAGCATCACAAATTTTTTTCTGTAATTATTTTCCCCACAAAAAATCCATGTTTCACAGCCCAATTCACAACCTGAACCGAGAATGCATCCAGCTTACTAAAGTAATCCGGCTGAGACTTATATATGCTCCAAGCCTCCATAAGCAAAAATGAACTGTGAAACCCTCATTATAAAGCTTTGCTATGAATTCAAGTCTTCTCTCAAGATTTAGTTTATATCTGCCATCCATATGTATTAAAAAGTATAAACCGAACTCGTAACCTTTTATGTTAATAAGTTTCTCTACTTCTCTCCTATAATCTTCTTTCTCCTCATCAGAGGCAAGCTGATACATAAAATACAGATGAATCAGCCTAAAAATTGGATTAGCAGTATTTACATTAAGTTTTCCAAGCTCTTCTTTCGCCTGTATCTCATTTTTATTTATAAGATATAAATAAATATTGACATCAATCTACTATTTTCTTCGTCCTTACCTGACAGGCTAATTCCATATAATGCAGTACGCATAGCAGTAGTCAGGTTTTTAACCGTAATTCCGCCCATACGGTATGAAAAAGTATTCTAATATCAGTTTGTTTATAGTTTCAAATCTTTTTATTCCATAGAAATTTTCTCAGGCGATATTGATGTATTGATAAGATTAAATTCTATAATTATTTCTTCATCTAAAGTCTTTATGATAACCCTGCCATAAGCCTTTTCTGCTCTAACAAAATCCGGATTTATAACGACTTCTACAGCACAAATCCCATCATCAAATAAATCATTTGTAATTTCATTCTTATAAACTTTTAAGAATTTGCCCTCAGTTATAATATCTGCTTTAAAATAACCCCATCCATTTTTCTTATAATTATTCTATCTTGTATAGGAACCCTGATATATGATAATTATAAATTTTCTTATCTACAATAACTTTTACAGGCTGCTTGCATTTGGTATAACATAAAAATTCTTCTAATGCTCTTTGTTTATCCTTATTAGCTAAAAGACCTCTTCTTATAAGGCATTCTTCCTCTAAGCCGCTTAAAATAATTGATTCAAATCTATCCTCATAAAAATAACTCTACCGCACGCTCAGTATTGCTCTTAGCAAAAGGCTGCAAACTGATATATATTTTTAACCTCATCTTCTCCTGTTGACAGCTCTTCCAGCTAATGCAGCTACTATGATAAGGAAGAGTAAATTCACTGCAGTCTGTAATAAGATGAATACTTCCGTTATAATCCTGTTCAGGCCTCAATCCCATTCCATCAAATTTATAATTGATTTCTACCTCTTTACTTGAAAATGTAAGCAAATCAAACTTTAGGCGATAGTCATTGCAGGTTATGTAACCCCTTATTTTTATGCCTATCCTACTTTACATCATTTTTAAACCTTATTTTTAAAAAGAACCGACAGCCTCAGAGTCGGTTCTAACTGACTAATATCTAAGCAGGAGGGTAATACTAATATTTCCGGAAGTTCAAAGTTAAACTTTTTCTTCCGCAAAAATTTTTCAATCTTTCTTTCCATTAGTACCCTCCTTACAATAGCCTTTATTTCCTATATATGATATCTTCTCTTCCAGGCCGTTACTACCATGGTAACAGGTACTCCAAGTTCTTTTTCAATAAACTCAATGTACTTTCTACAGTTCTCAGGAGCTCATTATATTCTCTAATTCCCTTAATCTCATTTCCAGCCCAGGAAGCTTTTCGTATACCGGCTTAGCCTTCTTAAGTTTAGCAGTTACCGGAAAATCTCTTGTTATCTTACCATCTATTTCATAGCCCACACAAATAGGAAGTTCATCCAGATAGCCGAGTACATCAAGTACAGTGAGGCTTACCTGTGTAGCACCCCCTATCCTTACGCCATAGCGGCTTGCTGCAACATCAAACCAACCCATTCTTCTTGGGCGTCCTGTGGTTGCTCCGTATTCTCCTCCGTCTCCTCCTCTGCGTCTAAGCTCGTCAGCCTCTTCACCAAAAGATTTCGCTGACGAATTCTCCTACTCCAACCGCACTTGAATAAGCCTTTACTACAGTAATTATGTCCTTAATCTCATAAGGAGGTATGCCTGCTCCTATTGCACCATAAGCAGCAAGGGTTGAAGATGAAGTAACCATAGGGATATATACCAAAGTCAGGATCTTTAAGTGTTCCAAGCTGTCCTTCAAGAAGAACTGTCTTGCCGTCCCTTTAAGTGCCTCCTGAATGAAAAGTGCTGTATCGCAGACATAAGGAGCAACCATATCCCTATATTCGTGAAGTGTATTCATTAACTCTTCTTTGTCAATTGCAGGTTTATGATAAAGATGCTCTAAAATCACATCTTTTTGTATGCAAACTCTTTCTAATTTATCTCTAAAGATTTCATCGTCAAAAAGCTCTGAAACCTGAAAAACCTATCTTAGCATATTTATCTGAATAAAAAGGAGCTATGCCTGATTTGGTTGAGCCAAATGAATTTTTACTGATCTTTCTTCCTCATATTCATCAAACTTTTTATATGATATGGCATGATAATTTGTGCCCTGTCTGATACAAGCACCTTTGGCTTTGGCACTCCCTTTTTCAATCAAAGATTTGATTTCTTTAATAAGATAAGGAATATTGAGTGCAACTCCATTTCCTATAATGCTTGTAGTATGGCCATAAAAATACTCCTGAAGGAGTAGATGAAGTGCAAATTTACCATAGTTATTGATTATGGTATGCCCTGCATTACTTCCACCTGAAATCTTACAATTATATCAGATGTTTCAGCAAGCATATCAGTAAATCTTACCCTTACCTTCATCTCCCCAGTTTGCTCCAACTATTGCTCTTACCATTTGCCTATCCCTTTCTTTATACCTAATTCGAATTTTCTTCTTCATAAGCCTGTCTGCCAAGCTCCATAGCACCAAGTATGCCCTGATTGTCATTGAGGCTGTTTGGAACTATATAATTATTTATATCCCTGATTTCAGGTGTATTCAGATATCCATTTAACAGCTTAACTACCTTTTTGCCTAATAAGAGGAAACAGCCTCTCCCTGATTCATAACTCCTCCACCTAAGATTATCTTTTTAGGTGAAACCAGTAAGTATATAATTTATAAGAGCCTGAGCTATATAGTCACTCTCAATCTCCCAAGCCAGCTCATTATCAGCCAAATCATGGGCCTTTTTATTCCATCTTTTCTCTATGGAAGGTCCTGCCGCCAAGCCTTCAAGGCAGGCATCGTGATATGGACAGATGCAGTTACCCCTATCCTCAGGATGCTTTATTTACTATGATATGTCCCGCTTCAGGATGAAGCATACCGTGAACCAGCTTGCCTCCGATAGCAATACCTACCCAACTCCGGTACCTATTGTGGCGTACATAACTGAATCGATGCCTTTAGCACAGCCAAAGACCATCTCACCAGAAGCATGAACCATTTTACATCCGTATCTATTTTCATTGGAATCTTGATTTCTTTTGTAATTCTTTAAGTAAGTCATAATGAACCCAAGAGTTTAGGTGTTCTCAAAAATCTGCCCGTAGGTAGGTGATTCAGGTGATACATCCACCGGTCCAAAGCAACCTATTCCAAGTGCTTCTATATTTTTATCTGAAAACCACTTAATAATGTCAGGTACTGTTTCTGCAGGAGTACCTGTAGGTATGGATATCTGCTCGAAAAATCTCACCCTTTTCATCTCCACAGAGAACCATCTTAGTTCCGCCTGCTTCAAGACCACCCTAGTCTCATGTTTCTTCCTCCCTGATTTATGATTGATTTTATGACATACACTTTTTATTATAACATGGGATATAATAAAGGGCAAGACAGGGAATAATTTGATAATATTCTAATATTTTTCAAATCACAGATTTAATAAGTATATTATTAAGGGATATCCTTAATTTGTACAAAGTAAACTACCTTCCAAATTCACATTGATTAAAAACTAATATTGTTCTTAGTTGTCAATCAGAATCATCTCTTGACAAAAATCATATTTTGCTATTATTAATCTATAAAAAGAAAGGCACAGTGTGACAGGTGGCAAAATGATTATTAAATGATTTAATTTATGAAACTTATAACGGACTGATTTTACGGAATAAGTCTGTGTATTTCTGAATTAGATTATTTATAATTCCCCCACGACACTGTGTTATTTTTATGCTTATATCAATTAAGTTCTGATATTGATGAAATCTTTGATATCAAGGCATAATATATACCTCTTTGGGCTGCAATCAAATTTATACTTTCATCATAGAGATAATAATTGATTTCAACTCCTATATTGATGACGATGGGAATATTTAGTCTGTTTCAGAAATGGAGCAGGCTTTTTCATTTTAGGAGGATTATGCTACAGATAGACAACCTAAGCCATAAAAAGATAATGGGAATTATACTAAGCGACTTTTCCTCTTCTTTTAACGATGGAGATAAGGCTGTAATTATCGGTGAAGAGGAAATGAGTCCATCTCTGCTAAAATGGATATATGATAAAGAGTTAATAACAACTTATAGCGAATATGACGGAAGCCTTGTTAAATCCGGAGAAAGACTTGCTTATCTACCTCACAGAGCTTCCAAAGGAATTGCTTAGCTAAAGCGTATATGACTTTTTATGCAGTCAGACGTTTCCTCTCCCACATAGTCCCAAAACTCTATGTACAAAGATGGCTAAAGACTTTGGGCTTCCGATGATTTTTATTACAGCGAACAAATAATGGAAACTCTGTCAGGTGGCGAGTCAAAATTTTCACTTATGAGGCTTTTACTTGATGAACCCACAGTTCTACTTGACGAACCCTCAAAACGACCTTGATACACCGATACTCTTTGTCTTCTCGAAAATATAATAAATGATTTTTGAGCATATAGTCATTTTCATATCTCATGACGAGGTATTGATTGAAAATACTGCCAATATGGTGATTCACCTTGAACAGATTAGAAGAAAAACAGAAAGCAGATACACTGTAACTAGGCTTCCATATCTTCTGTATATGGAGGAAAGGAGACGCGATTTTAACAATCAGGAAAGAGTTGCTGAAAATGACAGGCGTCTGAAAAAGATTCGAGATGAAAAACTAAGCCGCATATACAAAAGTGTTGAACACGCACAGGCAACTAATTACCAGGAGAGATACCTGCGGCGGACGGGCTGTTAAAAAGAAGATGCATGCAGTAAAGTCTATGGCTCACCGCTTTGAAAGGGAAGAAAGAGACATGACTGAAAGTCCTGAACAGGAAGAGGCTATCTTTTTTAAGCTTGGAGACAGGAACTCTTTAATTCCATCCGGAAAGACAGTCATAGAATTGGAGCTTCCTAAGCTATATACCCCGGATAACAAGGTCCTCCTTGCTGAAAATATCAGCTTAAGCCTCGTGGTCCCGAAAAATCTGTATAACCGGAAAAGAACGGCTCAGGAAAGACGAGTCTCATACATAAAAAATTGCTGAAATCTTGCTAAGTAGGACTGATATAAAGGCTGAATATATGCCACAAAACTATGAAGAAATGCTTCAAACTTGATATAACTCCTACGAGTACCTCTGCCTGATGCGGGTAAAGAAGAAAGAACAAAAATCAGAACTTTTTGGGTTCACTAAACTATACCTCAGATGAGATGGAACACCCAATCTCTGAACTCTCAGGTGGGCAAAAAGCCAAAGATTTCTTTTCTGCTTGGATGAGCATATCTAAAGGCTAATGTACTTATACTTGATGAGCCCACTACGAATTTTCTCCTCTTTCAGGCCCCATAATCAGAAAGATACAAGGAATTTCCGGGTGCCATTATAAGCATTTCTACGACAGAAAATACATGGAAGAGGTCTGTGATAAGGTCTATATTTTTGACAAAAGACGGTCTCAGGTAGTGCTGGAAAATATTTAGGGGACTCCAACAGCAAGCGGAAGTACAGCAAGATATATCATTTTATTAAATGATGTATTTCATTCTTAATGCGCAGCTCCCTTGCCATCCTATTATCCAAGGCCACATAAATTCTGTATGTTCCGCAGCAAGGCACTTTAGCATTGCGGTCTTGCCCTGCACCTTGCCCCTGTAACCAGTATAGAACTAAAACCAGCAGTCTTTATCTACTCTATTCCAGAGTCACAGCAAATTTCAGTGGAGACTGAAGTATTATAATTGCTATCAATCTTTCTTTCGTCTTTATCTCTTTACTCAGACATATGATATAGAAAAGGGTCAATCAAAGCCATCTTTGGCAGAACGGACAACGGACCATCACTACAGTAAATATATACTGCACAATGAGGTCTACAGTTTCATAGTTCATAAACACAAATTAATGTTCCCATCGCATACAGTCCAATTCCCGCCACAGTGGCTTGATCCTACTGGTTCACAGCTCGATTCAGCTGTCATTCGGAAATACAAAGTATGTCTGATGATATACTTGATCACCATGAGATCCGGACAGATTTGATAAAATGACTCATATTCATTATAATTCCTCTGAGATGATGCAAAAGAGCTGATAAATTTAAGTTGATGATTGGACGACAAATCATCATTTGCTCAACCAGCTTATAGTTTGCTGCCTCTGCTAGTTTTTCTTTCTATACTTTTCAGAATTAAAATCTTCTTCATAGTCTGCCTGTACTGTCTGCTCACTAAACTTTGTATCCTGAGCTTTACACTGGCCTCTAAACTTTCAACATATTTTTGTATATGTAAGCAGATCTTTCTTATAAACTTCAAACTCAAAACCTCACATTTCTTTTCTGAATCAAAAGGAAGCTCATGACTCTGAAGTGCGTCTTCTTTATTATCAGCCGAATATAGCAAACTATTAAGTTCTTCCAGATAAGCTCCTTACTTCCTCATCAGTTGCGGTATGTCCATTATTAATTGCTTCTTCGTACAGTGCTTCCCTCACAGCATATTTAATGGCTTCCTCCCTGCTCTCTCTATCCATACCTGACAACACAAAAGTTCTGTACCTTGTTTTTATGTCTGCTTCTGTAATTTGAGCTGAATTCCCAGCATATAAATTCCGGTTTTTCTATCTTCATTCTCTGAGTATACTTTAATATTTTTCCCCAAGCAGACAGTATTGAACCCTCTTTACTCTGTGCAGTATGCTCTTCGAATGCTAATAAAAGTGAAGATATACTTAATATACCTATAATGATTTTTGCTTTTATTTTTCATAATCTTTCCTCCTAATTATCCCATTTTACTAATAAGTCTTTGGCGATAAATCAACAGAATCTGGAACTATTCCCAGAGTACCTCCATTTACGTATTTAAAAAGGAATGACAACTTCCCACTTACATTTGCATTAGATGGATATACTACAATTCGGTATTTTCTCTCCCATACCCTACATCCCATTCTGAGCCATACATTATCGAAGCATTATTCCAATAGCTAAATGTTCTTTTATGACCTCCATTATTATGTGTTACACCATTTGGTGTAATATGCAGTTTCGATGTAGCACCTGATGATGATCAAGGACTGCTGCCATACGACTGGAAAACTCATTATTACCTCCCATCGGTCTATAGCGTTCATCATAGCTCACTTTACTACCTAATTGAGGACCAACCACCACCAAAAACTGCAAATAAGCTTATTACCAGTTGCGTAATTGCTCAATGTCTGACTTTGCCTAGCAGCTATGGTGCCATTAATTTCATTAGCATAATTCTAATGCCTGAATCTCTCCGTTTTCATCAGACATTCTCCCTTCCACAACATTTCCATTACTGTAAGTTCTCCGTTTGAAAATTCCATTTTATCACCTCACCGTTTTCTTGGATACAATGTTTTTATTTGTTCAGTATTCTCAATATGAGAATAATATTTTTCTAAACAATTTTGTCAAGTAATTTTATATATAGTAATATAGCAAATTTATTATGCCAATTTACTAATTCACTGTATTCTTGAGAAGATACTTAATAATTATGGCACACATTTTTCTATAGTTTTTCGAAGTATGTTTGTAACATAATCCTAAATTTTTCAAAAGTAATTTGTGGTATAATTCTAACGAGAAAAGCAATAAACCATTAGTTGATTTACCACCTTCCATAAATTATCTGCTACTCCCCTCTTATCTCACTCATAAGTTTTTCACGCATCGAAGATGTCTTCAGGAGTTTTCCATACTTCTTAAGATCCACACTTGAATGTTCCCTTATAAAATTCATCTGTAATAATTTTGTCTCAAGCTCAGATATGAAGTAAACCATTTCCGAACCGGAAGTTAGGGCAAGCTCCTCGCTGTCATCAGAAGGAGTGAAATACTTCTCCATAAAATTAATAGCATTGGAAAGAGCCTTCTCTGCCTTTTCTGTGGCGGCAATAACTAGAGCCTTCTCTTTAGCAAAAAATTCAGACATATAAGTGGCAAATTCTTCTTCTGAAAGCCCCTCAGTCAGTGCTACAAGCTCAGACAGCTTACTTATAGTCTTAATATAAATCTTATCCTGTACCTTATCCAGAGCTCTTCCAAGGCTTAGCTTCTCATACTCTCTTTTCTTTCACCCTCATAAAGCTCACATACTGTCTTATATCCACTTCCTCCTTAGCCCTTTTAAGCACATTAAATAACCTTTTTAGATATTCCTCTTCTCTGTAAGTCTTTATAAAGTAATTATTAAGACCTGAGAGCATCATCGAAACCACACTTATCTTCTCATCAAAGCCTGCTTCTTCATAGCCTGGAAGTTCAGCTGAAATATCTCCATTTTTCAAGTATATCTTTTATCCTATATTTATTCTCATATTTATGAAAAAGCTCAAGGAAGTTGACAAAGTCTACAGCTATTCTCTTATCCTTTTATAAATTCAAAGAGCTACCTCATTAGATATATCAAAGCCCTTCCTCTCATATCCCCATAAAAGCACAGAAAATCCTCCCAGCCCCTTGGAGTAACTATTCTCTTTCCTTCAACCCCTAGTCTCCATAGGTAAAAATTTTCTTTTTAATCTCAGAAACTCATTATAGCAGGATGAACTCCTGCTTTATGCATAATTCTTCCATACGCTATATTCTGCTTCAATTGTTATCTGTCTTATTCTATCTAGGGTAACAGTGTCGAAACTCCCTTACAGACTTATTATAGCCCGCTGGATTGCCCTGCAGTAACTATAATCCAGCCCTTTGGTACTACTAGGTTGCCAAACTTCTTCTCCTGGAAGGAACTGGAAAGCATCATAGGAGCAAGTGTCTCTGATACACAGTTAATTTCATCAAGGAAAAAGTATTCCCTCCTTAATGCCTGTCTTTCTATGCTCTCGTAGATACTTGCTATAATCTCGCTCATAGTGTATTCAGTGGTAGAATACAGCTTACCGTCATATTCCCTCTCTTTTATAAAGAAGACCCACTGCCTCTGCCTCGTATGGTGGGTAATGGTATATGACACGAGGCCACACCTTCCTCTGCTGCCACCTGCTCCATAATCGCAGTCTTACCCACTCCCGGAGGTCCCACCAAAAAGAGTGGCGGCGCTGCTTCACCTGGGAGCATCAAATGAATTCCCCATCTCATCCTTTTTCCAAATACAACGCTAAAGTTCGCTTTTATCTCTGTCTTAGCCGCTTCTATATTCATCTTTTTACCTTTCTAAACATTCATCACCAAATGCATTGCCCACACGGAAACTCTCCACTTAAAATAAAGGCAGCTTCCCATCAGGGATAAGCAGTCTCAGGAAACACAAAAACCACATCGTACTCAGGCTTTACTTCCAGGATAAATACCATATCCGTCTGTAAAAATAAACTAACCCCGAAGGCTTACTCATCCTACCTGCTTTTTACTTCCTCAGCTATATAGCTAAAAGCAACCCTAAAGTCAGTACCTCCCCTCCCGATAATTTCAAACTGTTTGATATAATGCTCAAGTTCTGCTTTTTATTAGTAGTGCTCTAACATCCTGAATCTGATTGTCTGATTGAATAATAACACATTCTCTGGTAATACCAAAATCCTCAGTAACACTTTCCTCAGTCAGGATATTCACAGTCTCTTCAAGAAAGGCAGTCACAATCTCCCTGCTCATCGAGCCTGAGGTATCTATAACAACCACAAAATTTTTAACTGCTTCCGAAACCCTGTATTCCGGCTCCTCTATAAGAGGCATATTTCCATAAAAGCTCTAAGTCCATAGTTGTAAAAACCATAGTCAAAGGTCTCAAAATCAAAGCTTAATTTCTTCCACTGGTTCCTTAAACTTCCTTAGAAAAATCAGCAAAGATACTCTCCCTATGTCACAAGACTTTGATACAGTCTTGTATTTTTCTATACCTATACTCCTGGAATATGTCTCAATCTCTGTCTGTCATCTTTTAGTACTCACATCCTTCCACAGTTCTTCTTCTTTGGCATTTTTCTTCCTTCTTTTTCTCTTTTGTATCCTTCTCATCATTATTCTCTATTATCCCAAAGAGAATGGTCATCTACCTTAAAATAATTCTCTCAGAGCTAGTATATCTTCTTTATTCTTCTTCAAATAGTCATAGATGTATTCTGCAGAAAAATATCTTACATCCTACTATCCTTACCTCAGCTTCTTCCTTAAGAGGTGGGACAACCGTAGTTACGCTGGCGACTTCCATATCATCTATAATCCCTCCACCATAATATCGCAGGCAAGGTTCCACAAATCCTCATCCCTCTTCTCCCTTTTATACATATGTCCAAAGAGACAGTGAAGCACAGAGTGAAGATAGGCTCTGTTGATAAGAGAGAGTTTTCCATATACTTCCCAGCAGCCATCATCGGCAAAAAATACAGCTTTCCGCCATCTGTAGCAAGGAAATCCACCCTCATATCCGCTACTATCTCCAGTCCGTCAAGAGCTAAGTAGAGGTATCTCATAGATAGGTAGAGTTCATTTTTGCGGCGTTAAATATCTTTGAGTCAAGAATCTCCCATTCTTTATTACTTCTTCCCATTTTATATTTCCATATCTATTATACAAGTTATCTTAATTCCAATTATCCATTACTACCATACCGGATTTTTACCTTATAATTCCGTATCCATTGTATCTGCTTTTTATATTTCCATATCCATTATGCTTGTTTTTCTTAAACTTCTTATTTCTATATTCAATCATAATATTGACACCCTCTGCAAAGTCTGTCTCGCAAAAAGAAATCACAGGCCTCATCTGCTGCCTCCCTTGTGTCAAATATTCCCACATCAATATAGGCTGTAACTGAGGCGCTGTCTTTATTTTTTTGCAGCATCATCTAAAAAGAGCTTTTTATTGTTTACTAAAAACTCAAGGTATTCAGTCCTTTTTCATCTTAAGCTCTACAGGATATATAAGCCTTGCTTTGCTGAGGGAAACCGCTTCATTTAAGTCCATTGAGTATTTTTGAATGGTGAACTGGGCCCATCGTATTTCATATAGTCTATTCCTCTCTGCCTCACACATTCCCTGTAATTCATACCCGCACCGTGCATAGATTTCAGCCACTATTTTTGTCCTACATTATCCTGAAATTCAGGTTGAAAATGTGGGAAAAACAATTCATTCCCATACACCGAAACCATCACAGATTTTGACATAGCTAAAAGTACTTCCTTAAGCCCTCTAAGACTTCCTCCTGCCCTTTTTAACCTCTATATAATCAAGCTTGCTGCAGTTACGAAAAGCTCCGTCACCAAAACTTTCTATCTTGTCATAGAATACAATTTTTGCGTAGATTTCTACAGTTGTAAAAAGCGTTATTTCCTACTTCTTCCACATTCTCGGGAGGTTAACCTCAGTTAGCTCTCTATGTTCCTTAAAAGCGTAGGCAGCCACCTTCGTTAGCTCCCCTTCGCCTTCATAGACAGCCTCTTTTAGTTCAGCCACATTGAAGTTACTTCCCAAATATTTATTTAATATCATATCAAACCCTTAATCCTGTTCCATATACCAAGCTGAAATGCTTCATAGGCCCTATCGCCTATATACCAAGCAGGTTGTATCACCGCTATAACAATCAGCAGCCATTTTTGCACTAACCTCTGTCCAAAAGAGCTGAGGAAATATCAGTACCATTGGTACTGTAAGTATGATTAAATACAGCCAGCTTTGAGATATATCAGCATTGTTTTTGACATCTTTAATCTCTCTCTTTGCCATAAACTCCCATATTGCTTCCCTCACAAATATATAAATTTCAATTATGGCATAAGTAATTATCTTAATTTTATCTGGGGCTATAAAAATGCAAGAGCTAGGGAAGCAGCTATATAGACAGTTCCCATCTTAGGTCCTGATTCTCTGATTACAATTCCCACAAAAATCCTGACAGACTTAGTAGCGTACTCATTCCGAATACGCCTTCAAGCAATATCAAAACCATAGAGACTGCAAGGCAGAGCCCTGCATATACTAATTTTTCACATTTATCATGCATGAGCACAAATCTCCTCCCATACACTCACAAAGCGTATCCGCTAACCACAGCTTGCAGCACATATCAGTAACATCATCAATGCCACCGTCCACCTCCTATATGTATTTCTTACACCTGTATATCTGTTACTCTGGAAATTGAGCTGGTTCACAGGTTCTGATAATCTGCATTTCCCGGCTCCATGGAAGCAGCCGTGCTTGCATAATCCATACCCCTCATAGTATTTCCCAGCCCTACCTGAGCTATTGCACTAAAATAACACCACCTGGCATATCCTATGTGGGCATAGATTCAAGAATTCTCAAAGCCTGGCTGTAAGATCTTCTGTTTAGTAAAATCGTACACTGCAGCCATTTCTTCGTTATCTCTATCATAGTAGGCGTTATTGTTATAACTATTTGAGCCTGCCATGAATAACCATAGCCGCCATTTCTTTCTCTCATAATGGCATCATAGGCTTCCTGAACCTGTTTAAACTTTTCTTCAGCAAGGGAAGAGAGCGGATTGCCTACATAAGAATCAGGATGGTATTTCCTGCTAAGCTCCCTATAAGCTTTCTTTATTTCTTCTATATCTGCATCTGCTTGATACTCCAAGTACCTCATATGGATTCATTCTCAGTCCTCCTGTCAAACTTTGTCCAACTCCATCATACAATATATTTCTCAAAATGTCGACATCTTTTATAAGCGACAGCCTCTCAAAAGCAGCTGTACACTCACCATAGTCACTTCCAACATAAATTCTGAACTTTTTCATTAAAACCGTCTTCTTTGTAAATGTTTCTAAATGGTTATAATTCTCCTTCTTTACATCCTCTTCAACATCTTCGTAGTGCATCCATTATATATATAAATTTGCCTATAAAAACCCTATTTTCCTTAAATCCTCTTCCCAGTTGTCCTTTTCATACACAAAAATCTCAGCCATTATCCTGCCAAAGGCAGCTGCCACTTCCTCAACATCCTCACAGGCTCTCATCCTCCAGCTTTTTGAGATTCCCCAATTCCTCTTTAATCACCTTTAACCTGCTCTCATATTTGAAACAGCCTTTTTATATGCCTGATTTCGACATGCCAAAAGCCCCTGCTACAGCCTTAATTTTCTTCTCATCCTTATAATCATCAGCAAAATGCTCAAAAGCTAAGATTATATTCATGTCAGCTGCAAGTACTCACTCAAATTTATTTTGTTATTACAAGACTTTTCCTTAGCGGATGTACCAGGCAGCGTTTATTTTAGTTATAATTTCAGGTTCATAAAGTGAAGTAAGTAAAAACGATTAGAAAGCATTATGTCATAGGAAAGCGAAAATCTCCTCTGATACCGTACCTTTTTTCCCGCAGAGTCTCGCAAAGCCCATAGTAAAAATCCTCTGAATTCATAAAACTCTTTAATCTTAACTCCAACTTATTAACATTTACATATCCGTACATATAACTCCCTAAATTACAGCGTTACATTACACAACTTTTAGAAAACTGATTCTCAAGAAATTACCATACATATGCTTAGTATAAATATCCCGCATATCATGTTTCTGAGAAAACTCCGACAACCGACAAGATAAGATTAACCTAATATCTATCAATGTCAATTTCGATCGGAGACAATTATTCTTAAAAATTACTTACAAATATCTTAATAAAAACAGTAATTAAAATTATGCTTAGAAACAAGCTTTTCCTTGCCACCCATATATGGTCTAAGCACTTCAGGAATGTTTACACTTCCATCTTCATTTAAGTTATTTTCAAGGAGGCAATGAGCATGACGATGGTAGCCGCAACTGTATTATTAAGTGTTGTTGCAAAAATAACTGCCACACTTGTTACGCATGCTCTTATACCAAGTCTTCTGGCCTGAGCATCCCCAAGATTAGAACAGCTTCCCTGACTTCAAAATACCTGCTGTCTTGGACTCCAGCCTCAACATCAACTGGACTTTACCTTGAGGTCAACAAGGTCACCGAACAGCATTCCAAAGGTTGCCCACAGGAATATCAAGGCTCTAAAAGATCTACTGTATTCTGCCACATCTTATCATACCACTTCATAGCCCTTCCGCATACACACTATCATTTCCTGTTTTTCAAACTGGTGTACGATAAACTCCTCTTTCTTCTATACCGTGGAGCACCCTTTTCCTTACGAAAACATGGTGAATAACTATAAACTTCAGTGGAAGACTCTCTTCATCAAGCTATCTGTCCTGACTAAGCACGCCCCATCATAGAATGCTCACTGGTGCCACGAGATAAAGATCTTCACCCTCAATCTTGTACACTCATAGCATCCATTTCTGCAAAACTCATAACCCCTGTAACTACATCACTTCTAATCATAAAAGGAGGCACACAGTAGGTAAAGCCTCTGTCTATCATAAAAAGTCTCTTGCATAACTAAGTACTGCTGAGTGAAGTCTGCAATATCACCAATAAGATAATAGAAACCGTTACCTGCCACCCTGCCTGCACTTTCAAGGTCCAATACCCTCAAAGCTTTCCATAATCTGTGTATGATAAGTATTTCAAACTTAGGTGTCTTAGGCTCACCAAATTTCCTGAACTTCAACATTCTGTGAATCATCCTTACCAATAGGCACGCTTTCATCAATTATATTAGGTATAGTCATCATATATCTTCTTGATTTTCTCATCAAGTTCAGCCTGCTCTTTCCATAGACTCAAGTTCTTCCAGCATCAGCTGCAACTCTTCTTTAAGTTCTTCAGCATCCTCCTTCATGCCCTCGCTATGCAGGCTCCAATCTGTTTGCTTAACCTATTTTTCTCAGCACGAAGACTGTCTCCCTTGTTTAATTCTCTTGACCTTTTCGTCCAGTTCAATAACTTCATTCACTAAAGGGAGTTTTCTCGTCCTGAAACTTAGTCGATGTTCTGTTTAACTACATATCCGGGTTCTCTCTCTGACAAATTTAATATCTAACATAAAGTCTCTCCTGTATCGTATATTTTTATAATAAATGCAGTCAAAAGGATATAAAAGCCACCTCCAAGAAAACTTGTGCCGACTTCTAATCCCTTGACTTTTTACTCAAACTCAAATGTTCTTCATTATCTGAAGTGCTTTCCTTGCTATGAGCAGGTTAAGATAGGTTCCATAAGAAAGGCTTCCAGCGAAGGTTTATTTCTAATCTTAGCTCCAAAAGTCTATCGCCATAAAAACATACCTTAGCATATGAAACCGTTGACATGAGATGCCTTGTGTATAACTAAAACATAAACCATCTGCCACCTGATACAAATCACTGTTTATTGGTCTGCCATAAGTAATGGCCTTTGCATATTCAGTTATATCATCAAGTGAGTCAAAATGCAATACATAGAGTAGTATTTTTCTCCATCAAATCCTATAATAGAATCTTTCAATCAGTTTTTCCGGTGATTTGTCTTCCTTTTAGTAATTTCTTTTTCATTCCCCATTTCACTTATAGTTTGACGAAGTTTATCCACCTGTGACATTTTTCTAAATAGAGTTTCAAGTCTTTCTACCATACCCCCAGTGGCTGTATCTTCCATCCCGGCATCCGTAATTGTAATTGATGCTTTTCCACCGGCTATCTGCATTATCCCAAGAGTAACCATTCCACTCTTGGATATATCACCAACCTCTGCACCCTGCTCTTTCAAGAAGTTCATGGATAAAGTCAGAAGCTTGATCACTTTGTTCAATAAAGTCATCTATGCCAATTCCGTACTCTTCCATGTCTTCTTCTGTAAGAATACATCTGACTGTTCCTTTATTTAATCTTATAAATTTCATGTATTACCTTCTTTACGTGAGTGGTTGACTATCCCTTTTTGTTATTATAATCTCACATTTCTAAGCAGATTACAATATATTTTTAAATGACAACAAGGCACAATTCAAGGCAAAGTCTGAATTCTCACATTTCAATTAATCTGTCTTGCAATTCTCCTCTTTCTATCTTTTTATACCTCTTTTTAGTCTTTTTATCTAATTTCTTAAAAACCTTCATTATTAGGGTGTAAAGAAAGCCCCAATGCCTCCTTTTGCCACATCTGTAACCGTATCTACAAAAACTATTTCAAGAGTTTTTGTACTTTCCGCACATCTAAAAGATCCCCTTTGTTTGCCAGCGGAATAAGTACTTTTTCTATTCCAGCTCTTTCTGCCGCCATAAGTTTTTCCGGAAGTCCGCCTATAGGAAGCACCTGGCCTCTTAGCGAAATCTCCCCAGTCATTGCAAGCTTGAACTAACTTTAATTCCAAGAACAAGTGATGTTATTGCAGTAAACATTGTTATTCCTGCCGATGGATCCATCCTTCGGGACTGCACCGGATGGCACATGAATATGCATATCCTTGTCTCTAAAATCAATTTTCTTTTCTCAAATAATAATGATTTTACAAGGTTTACAGCTATTGTTGCAGACTCCTTCATAACATCTCCAAGCTGTCCTGTAATTACAATCTGTCCTGTTCCTGTAAATGCCGTAGTTTCTATAAAGAGATTTCTCCTCCTGCCTGAGTCCAGGCGAGCCCGGTTGCAACTCCCGGGCGTTGTGTTTATGCCTTTTCGTGAAGAGCTTTTTATTACCAAGAAACTTTGGCAATCCTCCTTTTTAATTACTACTTTATCGGTTTCTTTTTCAGAATCTTAACAGCTGCCTGTCTCATAATTTTATCTATTTGTTTCTTGAGTCCTCTGACACCGGCTTCCATCGTATAATTTGCAATTATATTCTTAAGTACCATATCAGAAATTCCAATATTTTTCTTTGAAAGCCCTGTCTCTTCAAGAGACTTTGACATAAGATGCTCCCTTGCTATATGAAACTTTTCTTCAGCAGTATGGCCCGAAAGCTCTATAATCTCCATTCTGTCAAGGAGGGGCTCACTCATCCCATCTATGCTGTTAGCTGTACAGATAAACAATACCTTAGACAAATCATAAGGTACATTCATATAATGAGTCAGTAAATGTTACATTCTGCTCAGGATCAAGCACCTCAAAGTGCACTCTCAGGATCTCCATTAAAAACTTCCATAACCCAGTTTATCAATTTCATCAAGGACTCATTACAGGATTATTCACACCCGAACGCTTACACTTTCCATTATTCGTCCTGGCATAGCACCAACATATGTTCTCCTATGACCTCTTATTTCCGCTTCATCCTTGATACCGCCAAGGCTGATTCGAATGTACTTCCTTCAAGTGCCTCCGCTATGGATTTACCCATACTAGTCTTTTCCTGTACCTGGCGCCCTCGTAAATAGGATAATAGAACCCGCATTCTGCTTTTAGTGCCATTACCGCAATTTGTTCTATTATTCTTTCTTTAGGTTTTTGTACCTCATGATGGCTTTTTGTTAAGTATTTCCTTTGCCTTTTTAATATCTATTTCTCTTCCGATTTCCACCTAAGTGCTGTAATAAATTCCAAGATATTCCAAAGTTGAACCATATTCATGGTCATCACTTCCCATCTGCTTAAATTTATTAAATACCCTGTCAATCTCTGTTTTAACCTCTTTCGGAAAGCCTGCCTCTGTTATTTTTGCTTCAAGTCTCTTTTACATCGGATAATTCTTCCTGCTTATATTCAGAAAGTTCATCATTAGCAGATCAATCTGCCTTCTGATCATATTTTTCCCTGTAATTATCCCCCTGTTTATCCTGAATCTTCTTATTAATATCCATCTGCAGTTCCACAAGATCCTTGTATTTTAGCATTGCCCTCAGAAATAAGATGGTATCTTTCTCTAAGAGAATCTGTTTCAAGCATAGCGTACTTTTCTTCCACCGACAAATCTGTATAAGGCCCTACTATACTTATAACTTCATTTACATTATCAAGTTTCTCAGAAAACCGCATAGCCCAGCTGCCCCACTGGAAATATGATGAAATCTCGTGCAAGGTTTTCTAAGACTATATTAAATACAGCCCTCTGTCTCCTCTCATCTATATCATCTTCATCATAGATAATCTATACTCAGCATTAAGAGTTTCTCTATTGGCTGCAAGATGATGTACTCTAACCTTGCATCAGTCCTTGCTGCCAAAAATCAAATCATCTTCACTGTTTCTTATTACTTTTTATTATTGCTGTCAAACCAATAGGATAAAAATCATCCGCAGTTAATTCTTCTCTGGTCTTTATCTCCTTAAGCGGTAAAAGTATAATTGTATCTCCAATTTTTAATGAGTTCTTTTCCCTTTCATTAAGAGTTTCTGACTCAATATTGTACTGTACCTCAGGTAGAATTATTGTATTATAAATAGGTATAACTAACATCTTACATCCCCCAATCTTCTCTGGTCCTATTTAATCTATAAAATGATACCATTTGTTAAATATTTGTCAAGATTATAAAAATATTTAAAATTAATATCTTCCTTAATTAATAGCAACTTACTTATGTGTATATACTATGCCGGAAAAATTCATACGCATGCTATGTTTTTGGTATGCCGGTATTTTAATACTCTGTAATATTGATGTCAACAGATTTATTATCTTTTAAAATCTTCTCCTGTAAGCAGCTTAAATGCCTCCTTGTACTCTTAATAGTCTTCTCAATTACATCCTCAGGAAGGAGATAATCACTGTCAGGATTAGCCTTAAGCCAGTCTCTTACATACTGCTTATCATAAGAAGGCTGTCCTGCTCCCACCTTAAAAACCTTCAAGAGGCCAGAATCTGGAGCTGTCCGGAGTGAGCATCTCATCACCAATTACAATATTATCATTCTCGTCAAGACCAAACTCAAACTTGGTATCTGCTATTATAATTCCCTTTGAAAGAGCATAGTCAGCACATTTCTTGTAGAGGGCAATAGTAGCATCTTTAAGCTTTGATGCATATTCTCTCCCTGCCTTGAAACTCCTTTTTCAAGTACCTCAATACTCTGCTCGTATGATATGTTTTTCATCGTGAAGACCTATCTCAGCCTTTGTACTAGGTGTGTATATAGGCTCAGGCAGCTTCTCAGACTCCTAAGCCCCTCAGAGCTTTATTCCACAAACCGTTCCGTTTTTCCTTATAGCTTGCCCAACCACTTCCTGTAATATATCCACGGACTATACATTCAAGCGGAAGCATATGAAGTTTCTTTACCTATCATATTTCCTGTAAATTCCGGCTTTCTGAAATACTCAGGCATATCATTAACATCTACGCTAATCATATGGTTAGGAAGAATATCCTTTGTAAAAATCAAACCAAAACTTTGACATAAGAGTAAGTATAGCTCCTTTGTCCACAATCTTATTCTTTAGTATATGATCAAATGCTGATATCCTATCAGTTTGCAACCATAATCAGGCTGTCACCGATATCATAAACTTCTCTAATTTTTCCCTCTTTAACAGGGGTATACTCTTTCATAATCTTCCTTCCTTTCATAAGCAGCCATTAATAAAAACCATAATTATACTATAGCACTTATAAATGTAAATATCTACATCAATAATTATTATATTTATCTCGGTTACTTTTTACAATATCTAATAAAACTAAAGATAATATAAAATTTGGGATATTATCGTTTAAAAATTATAAAAAGATATTCAATTAACTTATATCATTATCACCTCAAAGTCCGTTAGTTTTGACACTTAGACTAAACTAGTGTATTATATTCTATCAAGCTTTTTCAAACAAGCTTAATAATAGATATAGATTAGTCAAGGGAATAATGAAGATGAATAATAAGAGGTTTGAGATTTATTTCTTTTTGTTTGCCATCGTATTACTTGTGTTAATAGGCATAAGATTTGGCGGGCTGACACCCTTTAACATAGTAATTTGTCTTGTGTTACTTGTGCTTGCACCCTATCCTTACAAAGGTACTAGGTAAAAAAATATGGAACCGAAGCCGTAGCTGAGAGCAAAAATGCAAAAGGTAGAAGCTATTTCAGAGGAAGACCTTACTGCAAAGATAACTGCACTTTATACAGGAAGAGGGTTTGCACTTGAACCATATGAATCTGAATTCCTAGGCAGCCACTTTGTCTCGTACAAGGGAAGGTACCAGAAATGGTGAGTCATTTACAGAAAGAGGTGCCGTACTTATAATAACTACCGACAAAGTAATTGATATCAGTGATTTTAACAACTTTCTGACTGAAATGAAGCAAAGAGCCTGTACCCAGGGCATGATGATAACCACATCCAGATTCTCACCTGAGGGTCATTGACGCAGCAAAAGAAGCTCTAATAACATTATGGAATAGGGAGGACCTTAGAGATAATTTGAATTTGTGATTAATTCAAAAAATGTAATATTCGCTTGTAATCTGCTCACGAGAATATATTATCTTTTCAACCACACTTATGTATACAATAAAGAAAGCCTTGTCACCTCTTAGCGACAGGGCTTTCTTCCAGTTTCAATTAGGCATTCTTTTTCTTAAGGAAGGTATCTTTGATATTCTTCCATACCATGAATATAATAAGCACTGCTCCTACATAACCATTTAATACGTAAATGTAATTTACAAGCTTATCTTAAATGGGAGGAAGAGTCCTACTACCAAACCAACAACTGCAAGCACTACAGTAAGTATCTTAAACTGGCTTGTTCCTCTTTAGCAAATCTTGAAGCAGGATTGTAAAGAAGAGGCACTGCTGTTGTGTAAATACCCTGCAAAATACTACTACAGCAAATATAGCAGAGAATGGCTTCCAGATCTTCATTGCAAGAATGAGGTTAGGAATAGCTGCATTCCATACATAAACGCTTCCGTCAGCACTTGGTGTGTTGATATTTGAAATCTGTGCGAAAGAAACAAGGATGATAGCTATACAAACTGCAAGAGTACCACCGATGATACCGTAGTTAAGGTTCTTCTTGGTGTTCTTTGCTCCAAGAGCAGCTGTAAAGCTTGCAAAACCAAAGAAGAACGAAACCAGCGTATGAGAGACCTGGAAACAAGCCAGGTTGAACCTGCATTCTTGATTGTCTCACCATCTTTAGCACCTTCAAAAGTACCGTTTGCAATAACATCAAGACCTGCCTGAATGTTGCCGCCATCTCTTATTACAGTTAAGACACCGATAGCTATACAGAGTATAACTATAATGGGACCAACTATACCAATTGCATCTACAAGTGAATTAAGTCCGCCTATAACCGTAATTGTTGTAATTACTACCAGGATTACTGCGCCAACCCAAAGAGGAAGGTTATATTCCTGATTAAGAGTTGAAGCTGCACACCAACCATTACCCAAAAATGACATATAACAGAATATTGTTGAGTAATAGTCACAGAAAGTACCTACATACTTTCCGCAGTAATATTTGTAAATATCATTTGACTTCTCAAATTTTTCTTCGGCTCCAGCCTTAGCAAAGTTGTAATTGTAGTAAAGGAAGGCTACAAAGAAAAACAAGTAAAGCTAAAAGTCCTTTAACACCATAAGCTGTATAATACTGAATGATTTCTGACCTGTAGCAAAGCCTGAACCAATCAGTAAAGGCAATGACAGCACCTGCAAGGATTATAACTCTTTTCCAACTTACTGTATTGTTATCCTGTCCCATATAATATACCCCACTATGTAATTATTTGAATAATTGCGTCTAAGAAAAGTAGATTAATCAAATCCAACCGCCCCCTCAAACTATCACAGCTGGGACTGAAAACTGTCTGCAGGCCAGAATGCGGATACACGGATTCAATTAACAAAAGAGCCCGGATTCTACGATACAAACTTTATAATATTATGTTAATATCTACAAATCCGAGCCTATATCATTTTAATTAGAAGTTGTCATTCTCAAATACAGTCTGCTCTGTAACAGGAGTCTGTAATGTTCTAAGAGCTCTTCTAACCATCTTTTCACGAATCTTCTTGGAATCAGCTTCACCCTGTGTAGGATCTCCAAGTGGATAAGGAATACAACACCAGGAATGATTCTGTTAGCACCAATTGTAAGTGAAATAGGAACTACTGTAGCCATATGTACTACCGGAATACCATATCTCTCGATACCTTTAACCATCGTTGCACCGCAGTGTACAGGTGCCTCACGTGCTGACAAGAATTACAACTATCTAGATAGGTCATCAACAAGAATCTTACCGATTTCAGTTCCCATCTTTGCAGCAGATCCGGTAGCTGTACCTGTACCTGTTGTTGTAAAGAATGTATTGTAAAAGCTCACCAAATTCACCGGCTGCTTCTAACTCTCTGAGTACATCAAGAGGTACTACAAGGTTAGGATTCTCCATAACGAACTGTCTGTCATATCCACCGTGGATAGTTGTGAAATCCTTTGGTGAAAGTGTCTGCATTCCTTCGATTGAATATGCACCAAACTTGGTAGCATTTGAAGACTCGATGTGATCAGGGTTACCCTGTGGCACCACACCACCTGATGTAACGATAGCAATCTTAGCCTTCTTGATATCTGCAACAGGGCGGCAGGATCAACTCTATCAAACTTAGGGCATAGGAAGGTCTGTAGAGAACTCCTCACCCTTCATCTTCTTAACAAGTCATCTTTTATAGCTCTTGCAGAACCTCTTTCCTCTGCAAAGTAGTTAACACGGATGCTCTCTCTCATGATATCCTTCTTCAACAGGTCCTAGTATCTCTTCACCTGTAGCAAAGCTTCTTGATAAGAGTAGCAATATTTCCAACAGACTTCTTCATTGTAGTTGCAGAGTTACCTGTCTTAACTGTGATAATGTCCTTGCGGAACATATCAACACCAGGGTTCTCTTCATAAGAAGCTGTAACAACCTTGCATCCAAGTCTCTCTTCAACAGCCTTACAGATAGTACCACAAGCAACACCGTAACGGCCTGCGTTAAATGATGGTCCTGCTACGAATACATCAGGCTGATGCTTCTTAACCATTTCAACTATTGTATCAGTTGCTGTGTCAAAGATTCTCTCCGAAATAGTTGTCACCACAGATTACCGTAGCTACTATCTGATAGTCATCACCAAGTTCAGCCTGAAGTGCTATACCAGGTCCGATAACTTCTTCTCTTACTTCCGGCTTGTAGTCGGCTTTATCTTCACCACCGATGCCGGCAAAGAACTGATTTATATAATGTACAATTTTATACTTTGCCATCTCATTTCCCTCCATAATTATTAATTAATAGCCTCTTGCTGCAAGCTTGTTAAATCCGTTAGCAATTGTTGAAGCAATGATAATCTGAATCTCAGCCTCAAATGAACCGTCCGGATTCACACAGCCGGCCCATCCACCGATCTGATTCTCGATATAATCCATAGTTCCGATTATCTTATCCATCTTAGGGAACTGTAATGTCATATTGCCCTGTCCACAAGATGCAAGTGCATTTTGCTTCATCACAAACATCTGCAAGAGACTGGCTCTTTCCATCTTTTCCAGGGAACTCATCTGTTATAAGAACAACATCAACACCCTTTCTCTGAACTTTCTTGCAGTTCATCATAAGGTCTGTATCAGGGTTACCATAACCTTCTTCTGTAATAAGAACGCCGTCAAGTCCCATCCACTCAGCGAGCTTAGCAACCATATCAGAATGTCTTTCCTTATCAGCAAGGAATACATTCTCATTAGTTAAGATAACACCCATCAAGTTGATGTCTTTGCCGTGATGTTGAAGCAGTCCTCAATAACAGGATTGTGGAAATGATGATAGGGTTGTAACCTTATCGCAAGGAGCAACACAGTTACCGGAAAACAATAGCACCGTCCATAATTTCCTGTGGATACTGATGAAAGTAGGAACGAACTGCTTAGCGTCTACTCCATAGTAATATGTATCATGGAGAAGTCCCTGTGACTGAAGCATATGAACATAACCAACCTTTGGAAGATCAGGATACATAGCAGCCTGCTCGAATATAGGCTTTGTTTCGAAAGTCTCAAGTGTATCAGGGTTCTACATCCCTGCCTGCTTCACCAAGGTAGGCAGCAACCTTAAGACCAGCCATCGGCCTGCCTTCTCATATTCATGAGTCTCTAAACCTTCCTGTGGCTCTATAACTACGCAGAGGTTAACTGTTTTTGAGAATGGACAGTAATCAGCAGCAACGCCGCTCATATCGATTACGCCTTCCTGGAAACCAACAATCCTTCCTACAGTGACTACGCAGCAACCATCAGTGCGTGAGTTCTTCCCTTCACCAACTGTAGGACTTACCTTACCTACAACGCCTGGGAAGATATTTCACGCCACCGCTTACCTTAACTCTAGGGCTCAATTACATCCTTAACAGGGAGTAATTCTTGTCTTCTCTCCCTGGTCTTGCGATATCAAGCTTGCAGCCTTTAAGCTTTATCATCTTCAAGAACAAGCTTCTCTACTTCTTCTTTGTTAACATAGAGAACATGATCTTTCACATAAGTCTTGTCTGCAGAACTGGATATCATCGATTCTGATTTTTCCAAGTTCCAATTTCATAGGTAAATCCTCCTTATATAATTTTAGTAATCACGATAACTTATTTATAAAAATAAAAAATATATATGTATTATAAATAATTTTTATCGCGATAACATTTTCTTATAAAAATTTAACAATTATCTTGCCGATAATGTAATCATGATAACTTGTTTTTCATGTATATACACAATAATTACAAATTATTCAAGTTTATTTTGTAAGTTTTATTTTGAGCATTTTTAGTTAGAAAATCCCTTTGAAACAATACATTTCCAAAGGATTTTTACTGTGCATATTTTTACAATAAATCATTTCATTTATTGCATTTTTCACTATAAGTATTCTTTCTGCTATACAATCCTTAAAATCATACTCTAATCCAAATTTATTCATTAGCTTCCTTTTTCTTAGCTTATCTTTTATATTTTCCATATCATAAATATGATAAGTACCATTGCCCCACTAGCCATTTAATACATAAATATAATTTACAAGCATCTTAAATGGCAGGAAAAGTCCAAACTAATAAGCCCGATAACTGCGAGAACAATTGTGAGTATTTTTGAATTTAGGCGTACCTTTCTTTAGCAAATCTTGAAGCAGGATTGTAAAGAAGCGGCACTGCTGAAGTATAAATACCTAAATACTATTACAGCAAAGATAGCTGAAAATGGCCTCCATATCTTCATTGAAAGAATGAGATTTGGAATGGCTGACCATCCTATATATATATTTCCAGCTGCATTAGGTGTTGATATTGGCTATCTGTGCAAAAAGAAATGAGTGAAATAGCGATAGATACTCGCAATTGTTCCACCTATTATACCGTAGTAGAGTCTTCTTAGTATTCTTTGAACCAAGAGCTGTCATAAAGCTCGCAAACCAAAGAAGGGCGAAGCCTGAATAAGAAAGACCTGATATAAGCCAGTTAGCTCCGGCATTGTGGGATGAGTCTGGCCATCTTTTGCACCAACATAAGTACCATTTGCAATAGTATCAAGTCCCGCCTGAATATCACTGCCATCTCTAATCAGAGTAATTATTCCGATAATATACAAATTACTACAATAATTGATTCCCACTATGCCTATAGCATTCTACTAAGAAATCAAGGCCTCCAGCAACAGTGAATGAGTTGGCTACTAATATACAGCACCAATCCAAAGAGGCCATATTCCGATGCGAGGGTTAAGACTGCTCCACCTACCGTGCAAAATGACATATAACAAAAGATTGTTGAATAATAGTCACAAAGGTCCCTACATATTTTCCACAGTAAAATTTGTAAATATCATTAGCTCCAAAATGCTCCTCTGTACCCGCTTTGTGAAGTTAAAATTGTAATAAAGAAAAGTTACAAAAATACTGCTAATGTTAAAAGTCCTTCAACCCCATAAGCAGTGTAATATTGAATTATTTTCCTGACCTGTTGCAAAACCTGAACCTATCTGGAACGCAATTACAGCTCGGCAAGATTAGAACTCTTTTTCCAACTCAGTGCATTATTATCTTGTTTCTATTTACCTGCGATTTTTAATTTAATTTTAAATCTGTAAATTCGTCAGTTCATATTTAAACAGGAAATTATAGTGGTTCCAATTGTCATAAATCATACCCTTTTTATAAATTTATCACTCCCGATATCAATTTATAAAGCATATTTTCACCTTTTCTCAGTCTGATAAATTAAATCAGTTAAGCACAGAGCCACCGCATTAAAAAGAATACTACAAGATGCAGCATTTATCTTCAAATAAAAAGCTATATTTTCAAAATATTTTATTCTTGGTGCGGCAACCCCTCATTATGATTAATTTATTATAAAACTATAAATACATATAAAGTGAATCTTGATATCAGGTTTAACGGTATATTTACATCGTTTACTCTATTAATCAAGTAAAATCAGCATATTTATTTTTGTCAAACTGTCAATATATCTTTCACTATTTGCACATTTTACAGGTCATGTTTTCATTCTTTGTAAATTCCTATAATTGAATCAGATTATTTGTTGTTTTTCTCTGACTTTTTATAATTTGAATATCCTTTCAGGTCAGAAGCAAAGAGACCTTACTATAAGTTCACAATCACTTACAATCCCATACATAGATATTTGTGTATCTTCATCAGTTGTTGTTTTATCCATTATCGCTTTTCAGATATCCATATACAATAGGACATACTATTCTATTTAACATAACAGCATTTTCTATAAGGGTTGCATTATCCTACTATACACACACATTTCAAAGTCTCAGCCTAAGAACTCCGGATTGGTCAACATAATGCCTGAAAAGTTGTTGAAGATTCATCAATTTCTCGGGAAACATACATGATAGTACTCTCCTATAGCTTCACTTTGAAGGCTGTTTCATAATTATTGAAAAGATTAGGTTATATATAGGTTTCCAAAAGCTCTCATACAATAACAATTACACTCCCCACATATCTTTCCCAAACATTTTTCCAGACTTTTTCAGCTGTATTTAAGGATGTGATGTAATCCTTTAATTCTGTCCAGCTAATGCATAATATATTAATTCATCTCTATTAGCCAAAATATCTGTATAGGTTTGCAGATAGACACTTCATCTCCTTCATAAGTTTTCTGATTGAAACAGAGTCTATGCCATCTTTTTATCATTTCATTAGCCTTAACAATATAGTCTTTTTCTGCCAAGGCCTTCGAAAATATTCCATCTTACTCTACTCCTTCTAACATATCCTTGGAATTACATTTTCTATTACAGACAAAATCAATTGTTTTAAAATCATCTGCTACATTCTCAGGATAGCTTTCCGGACTTTGCTATGTCTTGCCGCTGTCTGAATGTCTCACGCATTTTTCTATAAGTAAAATGTCTTCCATCGTGTCCTCACCTTCTTTGGGATAAATAATTATTGAGCGATAAAGCGTTTGATTAGGCTTAGGCTTGATGCCTGAGGATGAGTAAGAGTTTATGCCTGGCACTACCATCATCCCTTGTCTTAATCATTACCTCTTCATAGTCTTTACACATTATGCACTTAATCATGTTTCCAAATTTATCTACTGCTTTGTCATTATTTGTAAAGCAAAATTGCCTTTCCTATTTCCCACATTCAATAAAACTCCTTAACTATATTTAGAACAAACCAACTATATTTCCATCATCATCTCATCTATGTTATAGGCAGCAGGTGTTTTGGGAGTCCCGGCATAGTCATCATGTTACCTGTAAGAACACTACAAAAGCCTGCACCCTGCTGATACATAGGCCTCTCTAACCGTTACCCTGAATCCTCAGGCCCTTTCCCAAGAGTTCAGCATTATCTGAAAGAGTGCTGAGTTTTGCCATACATACAGGAAATTCCCCAAAGCCAAGGTCTTCAAGTTTCTTTAATCATTTTATTTGCAGCAGGCGCAAAGTCTACCCCGTCTGCTCCATATATTTTTGAGTGCATATAGTTTTTATCTTATCTTTAATAGACAATTCATCTTGGTAAATAGGAGCATAATTAGACGGCTTAGATTCAATTGTTGAAATAACTTTCTTTAGCAAGAGCTCTCCTCCAAGTCCACCCTTCTCCCATGCGTCTGCAAGCTCAAAAGTCGCAGCCTCTTTCTTCACAGAAATCTTTCACAAAATCAAGTTCTGCCTCTATCTGAAACAAACTTATTGAGAGTAACCACAACAGGAACACCAAACTGTTGAAAGATTCCTATATGCTTTTCAAGGTTTACTATTCCCTTTTTAGAAACATCAAGTTCTCTGTTCCAAGTTCCTTTTGTCTACCTCCATTGTACTGCAGTGCTCTAATTGTCGCCACAACCACAACTGCTGCCGGAAACAGACTCGCCATACAGCATTTTATATCCAAGAATTTTCAGCACCAGGTCTGCACCGAATCCTGCCTCAGTAATAACATAATCAGCAAGCTTAAGAGCTGTTTTTGTCGCCCTAACCGAGTTACAGCCATGTAGCTATATTGGCAAATGGCCTCCATGCTGTGCTGGCGGACTATGCTCAAGAGTCTGGATAAGGTTTGCTTACAATAGCTACCTTTTAGAAGAGCTGCCACTGAACCTACAGCATTTAAGTCTCTGCAATGCCGAGCTTTCGTCAGTTATAAGCCACTATTATCTTAGAAAGCCTCTCCTTAAGATCTTTCATATCATCTGCAAGGCAGAGAACCGCCATTATTTCAGATCATGCAGCGGTTGTTACAAAATGATCCTCCCTCACTACTCCATCTGCAGCAGAACCAAGTCCAACCACAACATTTCTAAGCACTCTGTCATTCATGTCAAGGCAGCGTTTCCAAACAATTTGGTTTGTATCTATTCCAAGTGTATTCCCCTGTTTATATGGTTTATCAAGTAAGGCAGCCAGAAGATTATTGGCAGAAGTAATGGCATGAAAATCTCCTGTAAAATGAAGGTTTAAGTCCTCCATAGGAACAACCTGAGCATATCCGCCCCTCTGCCCCTCCCTTTACTCAAAGCAAGGTCCGAGCGAAGGCTCTCTTAGGCAATAACAGCCTTCTTACCAAGTCTTTCAAATGCCTCTCAAGTCCAACTGTAACAGTAGTCTTGCCTTCACCTGCCGGAGTAGGATTGATGGCAGTAACAAGGATTAGCTTTCCATCTTCATTGTCCTTAATTCTATCCCATAGTTCATCTGAAAGTTTTGCCTTATATTTTCCATATAATTCAAGTTCATCCGAGAAATACCAAGTTTTTCAGCTACATTTCCAATAGGCTTCCATCACAGTTTCTTTTTGCAATTTCAATATCTGTTTTTATACATATCTACCCCCTTGTTATAAGCGAAATAACATCATCATTTCTTATGAATAACTTCTACTTTTTAAGTATAACTAATATATACTTCCTTTGTCAAATCATTATTCTCCATAGCCTTGCCGCTGCAAAGTTTTCAAATTCCTCACTACTCATAAGTATTTTTCGTGCTTTAGTCCATCCTCTTCACTCACAACACCGGCTTCTGCAAGCTGATCCATAATTCGTGCTGCTCTATTAAAGCCTATCCTATATACTCTTTGAAACATTCCTATGGATGCTTTGTCCTTATTTATAACCAGTCTTCCTGCTTCATCAAAGTATTCATCATAAATATCATCTTCTACCGATTGTGAGTTGTTTTCTTTTTGTATTTTCTGCCTGTGTTACTGCATTTACCTGTTCTGTTATATCAGCGCGCCTGTGTGCAGGATCATTATTTTCTTTAATGAATTCTACAACATCAAAACCTCATTATCCGAAATAAATGCTCCCTGTGCTCTTACCGGCTTCGGATAGCCCTGATGGGAAGAAAAGCATATCGCCCTTGCCAAGTAATTTCTCGCACCGGCTCCATCAAGTATTGTTCTTGAATCCACCTGAGAAGAAACAGCAAAAGGCAATTCTTGAAGGAACATTTGCCTTAATGAGACCTGTAATGACATTTACACTTGGACGCTGGGTGGCAATTACAAGATGAATGCCTGCTGCTCTTGCAAGCTGAGCCAAACGGCATATTGCATCCTCAACCTCTTTTGAAGACACCATCATAAGATCTGCAAGTTCATCTACTATAATAACTATCTGCGAGCATCAATCAGGTGAGTCTTTTTCCAACCTTTTTATTAAAACCTTTAATCTCCCTTTACACCCATTTCCGCAAAGAGGTCATAACGCCTTTTCATTTCTACAACTGCCCAATTAAGAGCCGCCGCTGCCTTCTTAGCTATCAGTTACCACAGGAAGTAAAGGTGCGGTATTCCGTTATATACTGAGGCTCCACTACCTTAGGATCAACCATTATTAATTTAACTTCATTTGGCCTAGCCTTGTATAGTATGCTCATAATCAATGTATTGATACACACTGCACTACCTGAGCCTGTTGCCCCTGCAATGAGTAGATGAGACATCTTGGCTATATCCGGATATCATAGTCTGCCCACCTATATCACTTACCTACAGCAAAAACCAACTTTTGACTGATGTTCATCAAAGGCCTTATTCTCTATTAAATCTCTAAAATACACTATAAGGTTCTTTTTATTAGGTACCTCTATCCCTACAGCCGCCTTGCCCGGAATGGGAGCTTCTATACGAATATCAGCTGCAGCAAGATTGAGCTTAATGTCATCTGTAAGAGCTGTTATCTTGCTTACCTTCACTCCCTGCTCCCGGGTTGAAGTTCATACCTTGTCACCGAAGGACCACAACTTACATCAGTTACCTTCATATTTACTCCAAAAGCTGCCAGAGTTTCCTGCAACTTTCTTGCAGTCTCATGAAGTTCTTCATCACTTATTCCTTCTTCATTATTTTTCTGCTTTAGTTTAGCTAGGTTTTTAGAGTGGAAACACATAGGTTTTGGTGGTTTTGGCGGATTATTTATTGATAATTCTGAAACAATCGGTTCAATAATGCTGCCATCTTCTTTTAACAATATTTTCTGTTCCGCCTCAGAACTTCTCCCATCTCCAAATGACGAGTTTCTAAGGCCTTATTTCCTGTAATAGTCTCCAAAAAGCTGCTCTTTTTCTATTTTTCAAGTATTGATTTTTAGGCTCTACCTTCAACCGTTCCGTATACTTTCTGTTCAGTTTCATCATTCTCTATATTTTCATAAAACTCTTCATCAATTAAATCCTCATATTCATCTATGTCATCATCAACCAGACTTTCTTCATCCTCAGCATTTTCAAAGACAAATTCAGATTTAGGTGTATTATGCTCTTCTTCACCCATCATTTCTGAATGCCACAAATTTTTCTTTAACCGGTTCAGTTTCTGAAATTTTTCTTTATAATATCGATTTCTTCATCAATCTCTTTTCTCCTTCGCAACATTATCAGATATAATTTTACTATCCTCTTCATTTTCATTATCTTCAGAGCCAAATTTATTTTCAATTTCTAAATAAAAAGTTCTTCTTCATTATCATCTGCTTTTTATCATCATGCAACCTATGTATCAGGAAGGATAGCTGTTCCTTCTCCGGCTTACTAATTTCTTTTTAATAAAAGCCTCCTTATTAACATCCTTTGTTTCACTTTTTCTTGTAAATTCCCATCTCTCAGCCTCCTGTATTATTTCAGCCTCTATTAACCCTTCAAATTATTCGTCTCATCTTTAACAATATTTTTCTACCTTTGGCCTGAGTTTTGGTGGTTTTCATATTATTTTTATTCTCTCCTGGATAAGCTCTTTCAGATAAGGGACCCTCTTTTCTCCATTTCTTCCTGTCTGAGCCTTTCCTCTTCTTTAGCTCTCTCTTCTCTAAGCCTCTCTCTTTCTAACCGCCTTATTTCCCTTAATTCTTTTCTTCTTGCTATTTTTCATCAGCTTTAGCCTGCATCAAGTAACTTCTTCTCTATAATCAACTATATTTTCCCTTGTTTCTCTATTTTATTGCTAATTGCGTTAGTTATAAGTTTTACCCGTTAAATAGATAACAAGAGTTATTATAATAGCTATAAGAAACGAATACGCTCCAACCTGTGCAAGTCCAAGGCTAAATAATTTGCTATGCTCCCTCCTATAAATCCACCACCATTTTTCATTTTTCGGCAGACATAGTGTATAGAGTCCCCAGCCTATCTCTCTCAAATCACCATGAGCCAGTGCTCGAATATTCCGCCAAAGAGCGATCAGTAAACCTGCTGCTGCCAGTACTTTATTTCTAATCGTCTGCGCCCTCCGGCTGCCAAAATAAAAATTGATGCAGCTCATGTATATAGGAAAAATCCATGTCACAATTCAATAACACCATAAAAACTTATTAAGTCCTTCTCTACCGGACCTACAAAAGGTGGAAATTTGAGCAAAGTACTATCGATACCACCGATATCAATATGAATATCAATTCAGATTTATTTTCAGATAAAAACCCTCATCCTCTTCTTCAATCCGTCTTCTGTTACTGTTTTCCAGACGAAGCCTTACTGCTTATAAGCTGTTTTGATAGATTTTACTATTTTTATTCTTAATTTCATTATTAGTTTTACTTCTTGATTTTTCTATTATTTCCTGCCATTTCAACCTCTCTGTTTAAACATGAGAAACAGTTAGTACCTCTATGGGCATAACTGTTTCAATGATATATCAATTTTAAAGTTTTTCAATGGTTTTGAAAATATTGGTCTAAAAGGTAGCCATTTAATTTTATCCTCCAATAATTTTATCAGCGGTTTTCTTACATAATTCATCAGTTTCAGCACTCTACCATAACCCTTATTAAAATCAGTACCGCTCTTTCTTGAAGTACCCTTCCCTCACCATTTTAGTCCTAATTCAGCTTCATCTTTCGCCTTAAAACTTTCTCGTCATTCATTACCAATCCTTTATCAGATACCTTAAGGTTTTATAAACTGCGGATATACCTTGAAGCCTTCCATAAGTTCTGAAATCTTTTTCTTACTTATAAGCATACTTCCATAAGCTTTAAGGAAGTTAAAAACTCCATCACCTGTAGCTGCATACTTACTAAATAATATATGTCCAGACTGCTCTCCGCCTAAAGAATGACCATTGCAACCATATTCTCCCTTACATGCTTATCACCCACGTCGGTCTTTTCATGTTTACCCTCAAACTTATCAAGCCTGTAAAAGAGTCCATGTTGAACATAATTGTAGTTACTACTGTATCATTATTAAGTTCTCCTCTGTTTTAAGATATTTCCCCACAGATATGAAAATTGCATCTCATCTATCAGACATCCATTTTTCGTCAACTGCCAAACATCTATCTGCTATCTCCGTCATAAAAGCAAGCCTATATCCAGACTCTTCTCATAACAAATTCCTGGAAACTTCTCTATATGAGTTGAACCACATTCCAGTATTAATATTAGTTCCATCAGGATCAGCATTTATAACAGGTTTTAGCTCCAAGTGCCTTAAATACAGCTGTTGCTATCTGATGTGCTGAACCGTTTGCACAGTCCAGACCCACTCTCACATCCTTAAAGACTTGGTTGGAAGAAATAAGATAGCCGGATCTGTTTCTTTCAAGTACATAGTCAACAGTCTGCAATATTTTCTCCTGTTGCAAGAGGAATATTATCCTCTTCCCTGTCAATATATTCTTCTATAAGATTCTCAACTTCAACTTCAGAGCTTGTCCCATTTCCATTAATTTATTTTTATTCCATTATCATAAAAAGGATTGTGGCTTTGCAGATATCATAATTCCGCAGATCAAATTCTTCCGTTCTTACTACACAGATACGCTTGGAGTACGTATTGCTCACATAAAGAATAGGCATCTGCTCCGCTTGCTTATAGACCTGCCACACAAGTGCATATTCAAACATATAGCTTGACCTTCTGGTATCTTTTCCGATTACAATCTTAGCCTTATGCTCTTTACCATAGTAATGTCCAAAATCTTCCAACCTTAAATGCCATAGTTAACTGTTAAGCCAACATTAGCTTCTCCTCTAAATCCATCTGTGCCAAAGTATTTTTCCCATAATTTTTCTCCATATTCTCATAAATCCTTTTCCCACAATTTCCTTGTACTTGTAATTATTATAAATGCTGAAGGCTCTGTCTCTCTAAGAAAATTCCTTAGTAAAATTGCTGCCTTCTGTTAACAACTGTGAGAACCATAAATTTATGCTGGCCTGTATATGCTCCTTAGCCACCATCTACAGTAGCTGAACAGTTTAATTCCCTTACCTATATAATGGGTTATAGGCTCAGGATCATTACAGACAATATTGGTATACTTGCAGATTAATACTCTCAATTACATTGTCTATAACAAGAGCCTTTACTCGAACCTAACATTGACATAAGTCCTGTCTTGATTCCGTAAATAGGGAAGGTAAGAGCTGCAAGTATGCAGTCAGCAGACATAAGTGCAACACCGATGTTCATAGAGGTATATTTTTAAGCAACGTACAGTATATCAGTACCTCGGATGAAAGCACCTATATTAAATAATATGGCACTACCTATTGCCGGAAGATGGCATATACAAAGTTCCATTATCGTTTCATTTGTAGAGGTCCCGTAAGTGGAGCTATGTACTCAAAGGCCCTGGTGGGAATGACATAACCAGTGAGCAATATGCTGTTTTTGGTCAAAATTCTTTCCCTAGAAAACATAAATCCTATGATAAGGAGTAAAACATAGAAGATAACTACAATATTTCCCATGGTTAAAAATCCAACGGTATACTTTGATAAAATAACCACTATACCTGTAGCTCCCCCGAAAGAAAAGTTATTTGGAAATTTAAAAAGAAATAAAATACCAATTACATAATCCCGATACCAATGGTCATCAGATAAATTCTTTTCAGGCTAAACTTTTCATTAAGTCTTTCATCACTGCTCTCCTATTTGCAAAGCAATATTTTTGTTTTGTAGTTAGATTCTTATAATTCCTTATTAGCTGTGTATAACGGAATGTTAATAAAGGCGGGGTACTACAACTGCTTTGATATAACAAGTACGAATCAGATAATTCATTTTGATACTCGTACATTATATATACCGAACTTTATGCAGATGAAATAAAGTCCGGTCAGTATACCGGGATAACAGGGGTTGAACCTGCACGGGGTTTCCACAGAACCTAAATCTGGCGCGTCTGCCAATTCCGCCATATCCACGTGGCTGGGCTAGCCAGTTCGAACCGTCGATGCGGGAGTCAAGTCCGATGCCTTAACCGCTTGGCTATAGCCCAAAAATGCTAAAGACTTTCGCCTTTTGCGTTGGGAGGTGGGTAGGACTCAGGACCTCGGTATCCAGAACCACAATCTGGCGCGTTAACCAACTACACTATACCCTATCATGTATAGATCCGACTGGCTTAAGTGTACCGAAAGTTCAGAACCCCCGACACACGGCTTAGAAGGCCGTTGCTCTATCAACTGAGCTATCGGTACAAACCCATTTTGAATAATAATCAAAATGAAAGCGGGTGATGGGAATCGAACCCCGCGTATCCAGCTTGGAGGCTGGTGTTCTGACCATTGAACCACCCGCAAAAAATATTTATTGCTCATTTACAAAACTTAGAAACAAGTCGGGGTGACAGGTTCGAACCTGCGACCCCTTGATCCCAAAATCAAGTACTCTAGCCAAACTGAGCCACGAAGTTTTTCCATAAGTGTTTTTGCAATCAAGCAGGAGTGTATATGAATAAGCCTATTATGTCAACACTTTTTATATATATTGTTCTTCTTTTACTATATTTTTATTTAATTGTCTACAATTCCCAATGCCTTTGCAAGTTTTATCTGCGATTTCATTATACTCATTTCCTGAATGACGCTTTGACTTTTGATGAAATTAACCCTTATTTTTATCTTTTATGCCATCATAAAACTGCTTATATGCTGCAGTTCCTGCTTTGTTTGTCTTCCATTCCCCAAGGCACCAGCTTGCTATCCCTGATAATCGTGGTAGATACTTAGTGTCCCATAGCCATTGTCTAAGGCATATTGCATCATAGAGTTCAGAAGCTTTTATCTCTCCCGCCACATTCCTCATTGTGGCAAGCTCTTCATCCTCATAGGCCTTTTAGATATTTTCAGCTATTACCTCTCCGTCTTTAGAACAATACATCACATAAAAATTTTCCCATCGCTAGCTTCCATCCCTCGGCGGTTATTTCACTATCAGAGGGCTCACCTGCGGATTTTCATCATTATCACTTGCCGCATCAGTGTTAGAAAGCAGATAATCCTCACTCTTAAGTCTTCTGCATCCTGCTACTAGATCTCTATATATAGCCCTACTATTTATGTCCTATAACCTGGGCCTTGCAGTCCTCCCAGGTTTATATATATACCTGGGTCTTTCCTATTCTTACCGCATAATAATTATTCTTTGCCATTACTTTTTCTCCAATGAGTATTTTGTTTAACTACATTAATGCTTAATATCCTAAATTAACCCTAATCGGACGAGCTCTCTATGTGATATTCTTCTGGTGCTTATAATATTCCTTGGATTCTCCTAATCGGACGGTCTCTCTGTGATGATATCCTTGGAGTACTTATAATAGCCTAAGAAATACCTAATTGGCAGTGTCACTGTCATCGATGTTCTTCAACTTATCATTATTATCTAGCTTCTCTAATAGCCCTTATTTGTAGTGTTTAGCACCCTTTTCTTATCAGCGCTCCAAAGCGGCTCTACCAGAAGCCTCTTATCGCCGTCTCCCGTCATCCTCGCGAATCACCACGCTTTCAGGCAGTATTCTCAGACAGTTTGCAGAGAAATTTCGAGTATTCATCAAGACTAAATATCTTAAAAAGAGCTTTTCCTCTACTCCCTCTCTAGTCTGGTGATACTTTAATATATGGAGGAGGTGGAGCTTAATTTCCGTCTAACTGAGGACTGAGATTTTGCTAATACACTGACGGTTTCACACATCTCTTTATGCTAGTTTTGCTTGATGAGCCCAAAATCACATGGACTATCACTGCAATATTTCTCTTTTAAGCTCTATATAAAGCCTTATTAAAGACAGAGCAAACTATAGCCCCTGTTAGAAATGCCTTTGCGCTGTCTTCGTGCAGTCGTCTGTAAGCCAAGTTCTATCCAGCCAGGCTTTGTATTACAGCTCGTCCAATAGGGCAAGCATATCATCTTCCAAGCAGTCGGGCCTTGTACCACATAGATGGCGGCAACCCTCATCTCTTAAGATAGCAGTCTTAAAAATCCCGCCAAGCCTGTCTCACATCTCCGTAAGTATTGGTAAATGACTGAAAATACGCAATATACTTCTTGTCTTCTTCCTTTATGTCCTTTTGAAATTTGCTTTTCACCCTATCTTTGCCTCTTCAATCTGTTCTTCATCGAGCTTTTACCTTGGTGGCAAATTCCCCGGAACCGCCCTCAGAGCAAAAAGCTGCAACCCCCTCTTCCTGCCCTTCCATCCTTGTTTGGGCAGCTACATCCTGTGGATAAAGACAACCTATATACCTTTGTGCCAAACTTTTCTTTGCAATAGTCGAGCAGAGTCCTTATTATCATCTAACATTCTCCCAGTCCAATCTAATGCTTTCCAGTAGCTTTTTAATGCCTTCTTGGTCATTAAAACCATCGTGATCTTTCAAATCTTCTCAGTCTTTGAAACTTCTAATATTAAAGCCTTCTAAGTCATTTTAAGCCTTTTTGAGTCTTATAAATCTTCTTGGTCTTAAAACCTTCCAATACCTTCTAATATCTTCTTAAAAGGCGAAACTTTTTATAAGCTAATCCTCTTCTTTTCATCTCCACCACATCAGTATATCTATCAACATGCTGCTTGATTAAGAGGTTTTCAGGAACAAAGTCATTGTACTTCCGAAGGTTTTAGCATCTTTAGGAACAATATAATCACTTTCCGTAACATCATTTTTCTTATGTAGTCAAGTCATCCACTAAGTTCATTCTTTTGTTTACATTTTTAACTATTAAAAACGGCCAGTGAGGCTCTGCAAATTTTTCTATCAGGCAGAGTTTATTTAAGATATAGTCTAAGAATTAAGCGCTCTTGTGCCTAACCACAGGGATATCCATAAGTATCCGAAGATATTTCAAGATTTTTCTTTGGTTTCAAGCCCTGCACCTGCTGCCACCTGTCTTATTTCAGTAAACCGCTTCTTTGCTCCATCTCCCAAATAAGGATACTTGCAGTCAGTTGTTATTATCTCCTTCATTTTCTTAAGTACTCTGGTATGCTCAATAACCTCTCCTGTTCCATCCCAGACTGTGGGCTTACCCCTCAGCACTCTTTACATGAATATTCTTATTCTCCTTATCTATTTCTGTAACCATCCAGCTCTTTCCCTCCCAGAACAAAGGTTGTATCAGGCTGCATAAAGCCTTGTAAAAGTACCTATTTCGTGTGAGCCTCTCTCTGCAGAATATTCCACATCAGATTCAAATACCGAATAAAAGTCATAGTGATTTGCTATCTTTTCTCCCTCGGTACCTAAGATGAAGCCTCCGTTCTCAGTTCTCTCGATATGACCTATCTTGAGAGATGCCTCAATAATTCCTTGTAGTCCTCCTGCGTAACAAATCTAAAAAGCATATTCACTAAGGGTGACTGCGCCAAAACTTCCGGACTTGCCTCACCTCTGCTATATACTCATAGTCTGGTGGTAGAGTATACCAAATGGATATCGCTCAGGCAGCACCGGCTCTATATAATTTTCCCTATATAGTTCAATTAAAGCTATACACTTAATAAAGCTCAATTTGTCGCCCTTATAGAACTCAGTGGACTCACTTCGCTTTTCCTCTTCAAACAAAAGACATCTCTGAAACTCCGCTTCGTCTCCGCTTCTTCAAGTCTTTGAGATAGGCTGGCCACTGACTTAGGACACCACCTGCAATATCTCTCTCAAGGTCTCCCAAATCAATACCCAGCTCAGGGTAACAGTCGCTCCTGTAACAAGGGTAGTCAGACAGCCTCATCTGTTCTTCCACAAACTCCCTGTCAGATGTGAAATCACTATAGATGAACCATAAATACATCAGGCTCTCCTCCTTTTATACATCCTTAAGGTTAACAATGTTTTTCTGCCTCAGAGCGCGAATTTGAAAATACAATGCTCTTCTTCCTCTAGTTAGCTCATATGAATTATCATAAAAGGATATTTTCGTTCTTCTTATCCTTTTCCTGAAAAGCAAAATTCATAAAAATGCTCTACCATTACACTGCTCTCCGCCTTTTTAACACCGGTATCAGGAGTAATGCACTTTCTTTCTGTACCGCCGTTTAGCCAGTCTTCTGACCCTCTATATCCCCAAAGTGTTGCAGATAGTCCTATCCTTACAGGAATCATCATGCTGATAGCTTTTGAACTGCAAGCAGAGAAATAAGCTGAGTTCCTCTTTCCTCACCTGATAATTATGTACCTCATCAATTATGATAAATCTCAAATCAGAAAATAATTTAACAGCCTGTTCTTTCCTTCTCATTAACATTGCTTCAAGGGATTCAGGTGAGTCTGTAGTATGCCTGAAGGCTTTTCAAGCAACTTATTCTTAACATTGGCAGACACATCCCCATGCCACTTAGTAACCGGTATATCTTGCCTCCTCAAGCGCTCCTCAATACGGGCAAACTGGTCAGTGATCGGGGCTAGAGTGGAGCTATGCTATAAGACTCCTACACTTTCAGATGGTTCGTTGTAAAGCTTAGTTATCACAGGCAGAAAGAGCAGCCTCTGTTTTGCGATGCTGTAGGTGTCAGCCAGCTATAAGAAGATTGGAGTCAGTATGACTATAACATCACAGGCTGCAACCTGTATTTCCCTTAACTCTTCCCAGCCATTTCTATAGATATAATCACCAGTATAAAAGGAACTGACTTATCACGTGTACTCATGTCTCAAATCACATAAATTCGCTTCTTGTTTCCTCAGTGTCTTCACTTGACTTAGCGTAGTTAAAATCATCCTCAAGTATGCCCATCAAAGGGTTTTGTCAGGAGTGAAGGAGGATAATAAGCATTTCTATAAAATCCCTTAATATCTCACGAGGAGTTATATTCTGTCCTGCTCTACCTGCTAAATTCGGTTTTATAAAATACCGCAAGGTTTCCAGAGCTAAGCCCTGCCTCATGCCTTTGTACACCTGAGCATGAGATTTTCTCTAGCTTACAGATAAGAAAATACATTTCTTCAGGGTAAGAGGTTTTAGCCTTATAATGGAGACAGCAAATCTCTTGTACTTCCATCAGAGAAAGTCTACTGCTTTTCAAAGCCTCGACTAAGTGCCTCATAGCTAAATATACACTCTTCTTGTATCCTCTACACACTGAGCGTACGCCATTATCACTCCCAAGTAGCCTTCTTGCCTTGCCCTGCACTATGTCGTTGTATATTGTTAAGATTTTTCTCATAATTGTTTTGCCTTGATATAGAATTGGGAGTCTTAAATAAATTGACGAGGTTCATCAATCATCATTATCATCCCCTTATATCCTGCCTTTACTACGAACATAGAAAAGAGCTTAATATACTCAGACCAGATCATCATCATTTATAATGACACCAACTCACACTCCGCCTGTAAGCACGTCAGTCTTGGTCCCGTACTCTCCTCTAAGCCATTTTAAGGTTCTACTGTTTAAGCTCTTCATCCTCAGTAGCTACAGCCTTCCAGTAAAGGAAATTATCCTTGCAAAATCAAAGCCATGTGCACTATGGTTCAAGCTCATGTTACAGTTTGATGATCTTAATCTCAACCAGTCACGTTAAGCTTCTCGCTGTCAGCAGTTAGTGAGTTTTCTGTCATCACCTCAGTTTTAAGTGCACTTATCCGCATGTAGCCAGAGGCTTCAGCTGCCTCCATCGAGAGAGAGGTTTGAGTGGAGAGGAGGTTTTCATAAGCTCTTTGTAAGTAGCAGAGCCCATCACCCTTAGTGCCTGCAGTCTTCGCTCAGGAGATAAAGGTCCTTTATCCACCACCAAGCCTCTTTCCATAAGCATTAGCGTAGTCTACCAGTAAAAACTCTTACCTGCTCCGTAGTTTTCCCAACAAATCGAAATCAGGTAAAGCACCTCCTTCGGATGTCATTTTCAATATCAGTTTAAAGTGCATCTATTTCATCTTTCCTACCTGCGTTATATACTACGCCAGTGCGTGGCACAACTCCACCCTATAAGAATTCGCCCGGGTATTTGCTATTCTAAGCGTATCTGTCCTGTTACGTTCACTGGCCTTCTCCAGCGCCTCTTTTACTTCATTCAAAATAAATCTTCATAAATCTGTGGCTCTGACCTGCATATTCAATCAGGTTATCACCTGTTATTTCAAATGACTGTCTCATCTATTTCTTCAACAAGAAGTTCACGGTGGGAGCCTGTCCGCCATTTTGCAAGATGTAAAGTCAGGTCTTTTGCCTCGTTCGACAGAAAGCATTTATTACTAATGCATAGCCTGGGCTACCATTATCGCAATGTTTAACTTCCCTTTCAGGAAGATTGCCAGTTTTCAAGGCTTAGCACCTTCATCAGTTATTGTTTCTTTAGCAAAAATCAAATATACTTTCATCTCTTTCAACATCCTCTTCCAAAGAATGAGTTTTAGCGGACTTTCAATATGGTCTTTTTCAATGATTTTGCTAAGGTCTATCTCAATTGAAGCTTAGGTATTTCAATTTTACCATTTTTAATAACTATATTCTTCCTCTTTAAAGATGAGTCCAGAGATTGCACAGAATTAGTACTCTTCAAAACTTATCTTCATACACATGGTTTCAAGTTTTCTCTTCCACTATGCTTAAATCAGAAATATGACTTCCTGCATAATATCCATAGTCTCTTCTATTATTAAATAAACACTTTTCTACCTGCTTGATTGCCCGGCGGCTGTAAACTTCTTTTAGAACCGAACCGCTTTCTCATATTAACTTCAATAAAGCTTTAAGCCATCCTGTCCGACAATTGCCTTATATTTGCATATATCCGGACCTTCTATTTTTACAGAGACTTACCATTAAATTTATAAGTTTCAATACCATCAGTGTAACTGCCTGTTCGCAAAATTAATGGGCCTACACAGTGCTCCTCTAAAAACGAATAAATATCTTCCTTTGCCTTGCAGTAAACAGTTTCTTAATATCAACTCCGGCTGGGTGAACTGCCAGTTTCTTAAGTACATAGCAGTGCGTTCTTCAATTATAACCTGATTACCTGATTTATATAAACTGACCATCAGTGGTGCTAAAAGATAGAAAATATCTCCAGCTGCAACAATTTTATCCGCCGTTCATCATCTCTGAGCCGAAAAGCTGAGGTTCAAAACTATAGCCGCTGGTGCAGCAAGTCTCCTATAATATGAAAATGAGATGTAAAGGTGATGATGATTAATAATATAATAATCCCTCACGGAGCGAAGATAACTATCAACGCTCTCATCAAAGTTACTAAATTCAGTCCATATATTGATTAGTTTTTCAATAGTATCTTCACGCAACTTACTGTTTCCAATTTCATTTATAAGTTCCTTATGAATAACAATATATATAAGATGTGGAAACGATAATCACTGTTACCTTTTCTAACCTGATTCCTCCAGGTGAAAATATGTTCCTTAACTGATTATCATCCATCCTGTTATAAGTTGCTATATATACATCTTCATAGGATAAAAACATCCAGTATTATCAGTAAATTTCTCCATAAATTTAGCCTGTTTTTATAAAGACATCGAACTCACTAAGTACCAGTTACCATATATTCCATCCTTTTAACTAAGTTCCTCATATCAAAGGTTGAATATGGCTCACTCTTAACTGCGAAATTATACAATCTTTTATTAATTACTTCCTGCTCCTTATCTCCCATTTTCCTTTATTTTCTAAAGGATCTATAAGCAGGTATCCTGAATCTGATTTTTCGGGCTTTCTTAGAGCCAGTTTGTGAGCCTGTTCTTTTATCTTTTCATCAGTTTCATCTGGTAAGATTTTCTTTCAGTCCAGTAAGGCTTCTTTTCCAGAAGCATCTTAAACTCGTATTATCTTTTTCCCACATCTTTTTCTTATCTCGCCCCACAAACTTTATCACCAAAAGTAAAGAAAGACAGTTTTACCACAAAGCCTGCACACTTTCTAACAAATCAGATAAATAAAGCAAGCACTATTCTTATTGTCACTTTCAGCAAAATATAATAATGACATTATTACCGGTGTTATTAATACAACTACTATTAAAAACAATATCCCACAGAAACCTCCATAGTGATAATGTAAATCAAAAATATAAAATAATTATATTAAATAGAACAAAAAGTTCTTATTATCTAGTATAATATATATGATAGCATTATGTCCATAGATAAAAAGAAGTTTTATAAAAATATATACAGCACATCCGGATAGTTGAATTAGGAAGATATTAAAGACATTGCTCGGTCGGCTAGGGTTTCAAGAGTATATGGCACAATTATAAGATTGCAACAAATAAACTTTTTCAGAGAGTTTTATTAAATAAGGAGTGGGAAAATGCGTAACAACATAAAAACAGCTACAGATATAATATCTGCAGCCATTCCTCTGTAATGCCGGTGACCGGGGTCGAACCGGTACGGGTACTACCCACGGGATTTTAAGTCCCGGGCGTCTACCAATTCCGCCACACCGGCATACTACATAAATGCGGTAATGGGACCTACAGGGCTCGAACCTGTGACCCTCTGCTTGTAAAGGCAGATAGTCTCCAGCTGAGCTAAGATCCCAAAAATAATAAAAATGGTTCTTCGGGGACTCGAACCAGGACCGACCGGTTATGAGCCGGTTGCTCTAACCAACTGAGCTAAAGAACCAAAAAGTGACTCCAAGGGATTTGAACCCCTGTTACCGCTGTGAAAGGGCGGTGTCTTAAACTCTCGCTTGACCATGGAGCCATACACACAATTTCAACATCTAAGATGTCAAACTCCCCAAGTAGGGGCTCAGACCTACAACATCACGGTTAACAGCCGTGCGCTCTACCATTGAGCTGTTGAGGAATAAATATACCTTGAAAAACTGCAACCGAATCAACATCTTTCCTTTTCTTTGGTCAAGCCTTCGACCTATTAGTATCAGAAGGCACACGGATTACTCCGCTTACACCACTGACCTATCAACCCCATACTCTCTAAGGGGTCTATAGCCTACGCTATGGATATCTTATCTTGGAGGGCTTTCACGCTTGAGATGCCTTCAGCGTTTATCCCCGCCAAACTCTGGCTTCCCAGCCGTGCAGCTGGCACTGCAGCTGGTCTACCAGCGGTCTCGTCCATCCGGTCCTCTCGTACTAAGGACGGCTCTCCTCAAATATCCTGCGCCTGCGCCAGATAGGGACCGAACTGTCTCACGACGTTTCTGAACCCAGCTCGCGTACCGCTTTAATGGGCGAACAGCCCAACCCTTGGGACCTACTACAGCCCCAGGATCACGATGAGCCGACATCGAGGTGCCAAACCACCTGTCGATGTGAACTCTTGGGAGTGATAAGCCTGTTATCCCCAGGGTAGCTTTTTATCCGTTGAGCGATGGCATTCCCACTTACATACCACCGGATCACTAAGTCCCATTTTTCGTACCTGCTCCACCTGTCGGTGTCGCAGTCAAAGCTCCCTTCTGCCTTTACACTCTGCGAATGGTTTCCAACCATTCTGAGGGAACTCTGAGCGCCTCGATACACTTTCGGAGGCGACCGCCCCAGTCAAACTCCCTCCTCGGCATTTGTCCCCTGCCCGGATAACGGGCAAAGGTTAGAAACCAGATACACGAAGGTGGTATCACATTGACTCCGCGAAACTGGCGTCCCTGCTTCTGTCTCCCACCCTATCCTGTACATCATATATCTAATCCCAGTACCAAGATGGAGTAAAAGCTCCCGATAGGGTCTCTTCCGTCTTGGCGCAGGTAACCAGCATCTTCACTGGTACTTCAATTTCACCGGGTGCATTGTTGAGACAGCGCTCAAATCATTACGCGCCTTTCGTGCGGGTCGGAACTTACCCGACAAGGAATTTCTGCTACCTTAGGACCGTTATAGTTACGGCCGCCGTTTACTGGGGCTTAAGTTCGTACCTTCTAGATTGCTCTAAGCACTCCGTAACCTTCCAGCACTGGCAGGCGTCAGCCCATATACATCACCTTACGGTTTCGCATAGACCTGTGTTTTTGCTAAACAGTTGCTTGAGCCTATTCTCTGCGGCCTGTATCTCTACAGGCACCCCTTTATCGCGAACTTACGGGGCCATTTTTGCCGAGTTCCTAACAATGCTTCTCCCGCCGGCCTTGGGATACTCTCCCCATCCACCTGTGTCGGTTTACGGTACGGGCTCTGACTACACAATAGCGGCTTTTTCTCGACGGCTCTCCCAGGAGCTTCCCTACTTATATTTCGGTCCGCATCACACAGTTCACTTACTCCGGACGGATTTGCCTGCCCGGCATAAACCATCTTGCACCCTGAATCCTTTACAGGCACTCCCTGAATCTCCGTGTCCCCACATTTCTGACAGCCAGAGGTACTGGAATATCAACCAGTTGTCCATCGCCTACGCTTCTCAGCCTGAGCTTGGGTCCCGACTTCCCCAGGGAAGATCAGCTTTACCCTGGAAACCTTGGATATACGGCGGAAGGATTCCCACCTTCATCTCGCTACTCATTCCGGCATTCTCTCTTGATAACCCTCCACGGGCTCCTTTTGCCCGGTACCGCTTCTTCGTGTTATCAATGCTCCCCTACCAACATACCAAAAGGCATGTTCCATTGCTTCAGTGTCATGTTTTCAGCCCCGGACATTTTTCGGCGCAGGACCTCTCGACTAGTGAGCTATTACGCACTCTTTGAATGAATGGCTGCTTCTGACGCCAACATCTAGTTGTCTTCGAAACCCCACATCCTTTACCACTCAACATACACTTTGGGACCTTAGCAGATGGTCTGAGCTGTTTCCCTTTTGACTGTCCGACTTATCTCATACAGTCTGACTCCCGGTAAACATCTATATGGCATTCGGAGTTTGATACGCATTGGTAGACTTTGACGCCCCCGCAGCGATTCAGTGCTCTACCTCCATTAGACTCATACCGAGGCTAGCCCTAAAAGCTATTTCTGGGAGAACCAGCTATCCTGAGTTCGATTGGAATTTCTCCGCTACCCACAGCTCATCACCGCCTTTTTCAACAGACGGTGTTCGGACCTCCATCCACTTTTACGCAGACTTCATCCTGGCCTATCGGTAGGTCACTGGTTTCGGGTCTGCCGTTACTGACTTTACCGCCCTGTTAAGACTCGGTTTCCCTTCGGCTCCGTACCCAAGTACTTAACCTGCCAGCAACGGCAACTCGCCGGACCGTTCTACAAAAGTACACGGTCGAGGCGTTCTATGTGCTTGCCTACTTTCTACGATACTGAGTTACGCAGAATGTGGGCTCAGATACAAGAACACACGCTGCTGTTGTCTACAGCGAGTATGTTGACGATGTAGCTGAGTTCACAGAACAAAGTAATTTTCGTAAGTGAGTAAGCACTGAATAACTCTTCCGCAGCTTGTAGACACGGGGTTTCAGGGTTCTCTTTCACTCCCCTCGGGGTTCTTTTCACCTTTCCTCACTGGTACTATACCCATCGGTCACCAGGTAGTATTTCGCCTTGGGGGTGGTCCCCCTGCTTCCTACGGGTTTCTCGTGTCCCGTAGTACTCCGGATACCACTGAATCACAGTCTGTTTCTGCATATGCAGGCTCTCACTCTATGGCCGGCTTTCCCAAAACCGTTCTGCTACCCACTGCTTCGTCATGTGGTCCTCAACCCCAAGGATAAATCCTTGGTTTGGGCTTCGTCCCCTTTCGCTCGCCACTACTAGGGATTCGATGTTTCTTCCTCTTCCTCCGGCTACTTAGATGTTTCAGTTCGCCGGGTTCCCTCCGATATGACTATGGATTCATCATACGGTGACAGAAAGTTCTCTGCCGGGTTTCCCCATTCGATACCTGCGGATCAATGGATATTTGCTCCTCCCGCAGCTTTTCGCAGCTTATCACGTCCTTCTTCGGCTCCTGGTGCCAAGGCATCACGCCCTGCGCCCTTTGTAAGCTTGACTCAGCGTTGAGATGGGAATGCTGCAAGTGTTAGACACCGCACAAGCTTGCGTAGGCGGTGGCTCATACTGCAGGTAGCCGATTTCCACGAAACGCCTATCTACGAGCGTGAAATGCGAAGCATTTCTGCGAGTGACCCATCTCACACAGTATTTTCAGATAACTCATTATGGTTCTCTTTAATAATTCTACAACAGCTAGCGTGCTGTTATAAAATCTTTTTAATAAATACATTGTTTTATTGTTCTCTCTATTAACATTTGTCTTCGACTCGTGTTTGTCAAGAAAACAACTTCTCGATGTTGTGTTCATCATCTGGCTATATCTTCTAATGAATAAATCATCAAAAGCTATACTTGCACAAATATTTGTTCGGTATGCGGTTTTCAAGGTACATTCTAGATTATATCCAGTGGGCTTAACATGGACTCCGAACCATCGACCTCACGCTTATCAGGCGTGCGCTCTAACCAGCGAGCTATAAGCCCATAAATCTAGCAACCATACTCGCCCACACCGTCTCCAGTGCAGTACCATCGGCCGCCTAGGCCTTAACCTTCGTGTTCTGGGATGAGAACGGGTGTGAGCTAGACGCATCGCCACTAGAAATATTTTCGTTATCCAAAACTCGCAACTCACGCTCTTCTCCTAGCTCGAACTCACTTCGTCTGTCCTCGCTAGAGTCAGTCGTAGTGTGTCGCTCATAAAAATTTGTCCGAAAGCAGCTTTCACAAATTTTTCTTTCGATCCACATTGCTCTGTTGATACAAGTTATCATTGATAACCAGACAGTAAGACAATCTTTACTTCTTCTCCTATAGAAAGGAGGTGATCCAGCCGCACATCTGATACGGCTACCTGTTACGACTTCACCGCACTACCAGACCTGCCTTCGGCAGCTCCTCCTGCAGGTTGGGCCACTGACTTCGGGCACTCTGACTCCCATAGTGTGACGGGCGGTGTGTACAAGACCCGGGGAACGTATTCACCGCGACATTCTGATTCGCGATTACTAGCGATTCCAGCTTCATGTAGTCGAGTTGCAGACTACAATCCGAACTGAGGCAGCCTTTCTGGGATTCGCTCCGGCTCACGCCTTCGCTTCCCTCTGTAACTGCCATTGTATGCACGGTAGCCCCGGTCATAAGATGATGATTTGACGTCATCCCCGCCTTCCTCCGAGTTATCCTCGGCAGTCTTTCCAGAGTGCCCGGCCGAACCGCTGGCTACTGAAAAACAGGGTTGCGCTCGTTGCGGGACTTAACCCAACATCTCACGCACGAGCTGACGACAACCATGCACCACCTGTCCTCCTGTCCCGAAGGACTACAGACATTACTCCGTATTCAGGAGGATCTCAAGACCGGTAAGGTTCCTTTTCGCGTTGCGTCGAATTAAACCATGCTCCACCGCTTGTGCGGGGTCCCGCCGCTCTGAGCTTTTTCATTCGCATGCGATCACTCCCCAGGTGGAATACTCTAATGCGTTTGCGGCGGCACCGAAAGGCTTATGCCTCCCAGCACCTAGTATTCATCGTTTACAGCGTGGACTCACCAGGTATCTAATCCTGTTTGCTACCCACGCTTTCGAGCCTCAGCGTCAGTTTTGGTCCAGCAGGCCGCCTTCGCCACCGGTGTTCTTCCCAATATCTAAGCATTTCACTGCGCTACACTAGGAATTCCGCCTGCCTCTCCCATACTCAAGTTAACAGTTTTGGGAGTCAGGGGGTTGAGCCCTGCTTCCACTCTCAACTTGCCAAACCGCCTGCGCTCCTTTACGCAGTAAATCCGGATAACGCTTGCCCTCTACGTGATTACCGCGGCTGCTGCAGCGTAGTTAGCCGGGGCTTCTTAGTCAGGTACCGTCATCATCTTCCCTGCTGATGCTTTACATGCGAAATACTTCTTCACCACGCGGCGTCGCTGCATCAGGAGTTCCCTCCATTGTGCAATATCCCCCACTGCTGCCTCCCGTGAGTTTGGGCCATGTCTCAGTCCCAATGTGGCCGTCCGACCTCTCAGTCCGGCTGCCGATCGTTGCTTTGGTAGGCTTTTTACCCCGCCAATCTGGCTAATCGGACGCGGGCCCATCCTGTACCTGATTGCTCATTTGTAGCAAAACCATGCGGTCTCGCCGACTTATGCGGTCTTACCAGCCGTTTCCAGCTGCTATCCCCTGTACAGAAACCAGGTTGCCCACGCGTTACTCACCCGTCCGCCACTAAGAATTGGCAGCCTTCCATCCGAAAACTTCCGTCTGTAATCTCCGTTCGACTTACAGTGTGTTAGGACGCCGCCAGCGTTCATCCTGAGCCAGGATCAAACTCTCATCAAAAAGTGTTTGCCTTCGTCAGAACAAGCTGACATTTATCATTCTTGCTTGTTCCGTTATTGACCGGCTAAAGTCAATAATTTTTACTGTTTTAAAGGTGTACAAGTATTACTACTTATACGCGTTCGTTTGAATTTTCAAGATTGTCTCCACTATTTAGTTATCAAGGTTCTTTCATTTCTTCATTACCATTAAGCAACTCAGATATTCTATCATACGGTTTTGCAATTGTCAATAACTTTTTGAGTTTCTATTTTACAAAACCAACGGAGAAACAGGGATTTGAACCCTGGCGCCGCTACTAACGACCTACTCCCTTTCCAGGGAGCCCTTCAGCCTCTTGGGTATTTCTCCAAGGCTTACACATAAACCATATCAAGCGGAGAAGGTGGGATTCGAACCACGGTCCCTTTTCAGGATCACCGGTTTTCAAGACCGGCTCTTTTAAACCACTCAGACATCTCTCTCCAGTGACTGTCCTGTAACTGCGACAGCTAAAACAGTTGACACATAATTTTTATATTGTCAACTACTTTTTATACTTTTTATATTTTTATAAATTGCAGTAGTTTTTTCAAGTCTTTCACGCCATTGGATTTATATCACTTAAATTTTCTTTCCTTTCGAAATCTTCCAGAATTATAGGTTTTTCTGTATAAGTTTCCCGAAGCAAGACTTTATTAACTTTATTCCATATTTGCCTTCACTTATCATTATACTTCTTCTCAGTACTTTACTTTTCAAATTTAATTTTCTGATACAATCCTATCATTTATCTTTTTATCTTCACCATAAAAAGCTAATCTCTAATTTTGCCATCTTTTTAACTTACAGTAATCTACATACTAACATTAATGAAGCTAATTCTCTAAAAATATTCTGAATCATAATAATATCTCGTAAAAATACTGTCCACCGGCTCCACCATACCAACCTTTTTACAGTAACTTGTTTAGGCCTGCCATTATAGTAAGTCAGTACTTCTATCATAGAGTGGGTCTTCTTCCCTTTAATACAAAACTTAACAACCAACTCATCTATTTTGTCCTTATTAAAACTCATGATAGAGCAAAATTTACGTCACTGGATTTAATTTCTTGTCATATTCATAATTGTCAAAATAAATACCTACTAGTCTTCTTAATATTTTTCTTATATTTTATCAATAGATTTTTCATAGCTTTTTATGAGCCTTAATGTTCATATTTTCCTTGCCTGCACATTTTCTCTTCTTATAATGTTAAAAGATGACAGCAGCATAAAAGCACTTAGAGCAATGACAGTTTTTGTTCTGTTATTAGTAAAAATCTAAACATAATTATTCCTTTCTATTGTATAAAATTTTTGCAGTTTTATCAATCCATGTATCTGCACAGCACGTATCTTGTACACTTCCCTCTTGGGTATTCCTCTACTACTGCAACAGCCTTCATAGCCTCTTTTTATCCATACCCTTATCAAGGTAGATTTTCATGCTCATTTACATCCATTTCCTGAAAGAAGGCCTCCTTCTCTTTCTTAATCTCCTCCAACTTTTTACCCTCTATAACCAAGACAAATTCCCCGTGGTCTCGTTTTCCTGATAATAGTCTAAGGCTTCTTCAAGCGTGCAGTTAAAAACACATTTTCATGAAGTTTTGTTAATTCTTTACTACCGTTAATTTTTCTATTACCTAATATTGGTAGCAAGTTCTGTATATAGTCTAGTCATGTGGAGCCTCATAGAGAATGATTGTTCTTGTCTCAGATCCAAGTTCTTCTAAAATTGCTGTTTTTCCTTCTTATCATTAGGGTAAAAAGGCTTCAAAGACAAAACGCCTTGTAGAAAAGCCCTGACAGGGTAAGAGCAGTAATGCAGGCCACTGCCCAGGTAACGATGTTACTTCCACTCCTGCCTCGTAGCACTGCCTCACGAGTTCCTCTCCGGATCTGATGTTCCCGGCGTGCCTGCATCGGTAATTAGAGCTACATTTTTCACCTCCTAGGATTCTATTCACTAAAACCTTGGCTTTATCATATTTATTAAACTCATATGATAGCTGGTAAGTGGAGTTTTTATCTCAAAATGATTAAGCAGCTTTATTGAGTTTCTTGTATCTTCTGCTGCTATTACATCCACTTCCTTAAGAGTTCTTACTGCTCTGAATGTAATATCCTCCAGATTGCCAATAGGTGTAGCGCATAAATACAACCTTCCCTGCCATATCCTTCCTTTCTGGTACCTGTAGTCCTCATCATCTCTTCCAGTATATTTTCATGTCCTTATCATAAACTATAAGCGGTTTTTCAACTGTAAGCCTCGGCTTACCCTGTTTTACGGCCTCTATAAGAACCATATTAGGCTCTTTATCCACCTGTGGATATATAAGCCTCATCCTTTTAGGCTCAAGCCTGTATTTCCTTAGGCTTTCAAAAATTTCAGGCAGCCTGAAGGGGCGATGTACCATAAAAAATTTTCCATTCGCCTTTATCAAATATTCTGCAGCTCTCACCACATCCTCAAGAGTACACAATATCTCATGTCTTGCAATCTGTTTGGGTGCATCAGCATTTGTAATTCTATGCTTCACTTATCATGATGGCGGGTTAGATGTAACCACATCAAAACTCTGTCTATTAAATAATTTATCAACAAACTTGATATCTCCATCTATTATTTCAATATTTGAAATATTATTCCTCTTAACACCCGCCTTGCCATATCCGCACTTTCTTCCTGAATTTCAAGCCCTATAAAATGTTCTCCTTCAGTTTTTGCCCATAAAAGTAAGGGCAAAATTCACTACCTGTACCCAAATCTGTGACCTTGCTGCCTAGCATAAGCAAAGCCTGATAAAAGCACCGCTATCCATACCGAAGCAGAATTTATCAGGCGATTGTATAATGTAATCCGCTTATCTCAAGGTCATCAAGTCTTTTCTCTATCCTTAAGTTCAAATTCCATCTTTATCCTTCTTAGTCTAAATGTGCCTTGCGTTCAGCTCTCTCCAGTGCTTCCAATGCCTTTATCTCAGATGATTCCACTTCCACATTCTGCCTCTTCTTTTTAGGCTTAAATTTTAAATCAGTAATCTCATATTCTTTGATTTCCTTAACTCCACCTTCATTCTCAATAATAAGTTTGACAAGCTGCTTCAACGCACTTACAGAACTTACCTCACCTTTCACTCCTTCTATGGTCTCTACTATATCCCCCACATCAGGAAGGGTAGAATTAAGATATTCATAAGCCGCTTCCTCATTCTTAAGACAGCACATAAGCCTTCCGCAAGCACCTCGAAATTTTACTTGGATTCAGCGAAAAATTTTTGGTCTTTAGCCATTTTTATCGAAACGAGGATAAATTCCGATAAGAATGTGTGTGGCAACGAGAGGCCTGCCACAAATTCCTACTCCGCCCTTCATCTTAGCCTTCATCTCTTACACCTATCTGCCTAAGTTCAATTCTGGTTTCGAAATATGAATGCGAGGTCCTTTACAAGCCTCTAAAATCTATTCTTCCGTCAGCTGTAAAATAAAAACATTACTTTATTATTATCAAAATGTGTATTCACAGGCAATAAGTTTCATTGCAAGTCTCATGTTTCTTAATCTTCTCAAGGCAGGTTGCAAAAAGCCTCTTTCTCTCTTTTCCTTATTGCGTCTGTCAGCTCTCATCATCCTCTGGCGTGGCTATTCTTATAACCTCTTTGAGCGGTTGTACTATCCTGTCTTCTTCTATCTCTTTTCTTCCCATAGCCATGCTCTCCATATTCAATTCCTCTGCAGTTTCTACTATTACGTATTCCTGCCCTTATATCAAGATTTTCAGGATTGAAAATATATCTTTCCCGCCCTTTTAAATCTAACTCCAATTACTGTTACCATAGTTTCTCCTATCTATTTATCTTTCATATACATCAGCATTATTTCTATTGCCGTATCCAAACTTCACATTTGCATCCAGACGCTTCTTAGTCTTTTTCCATACATTCAAGAGCCCTCTCTAGAACTATAATTTCTCTTGGCTATCTGCTCATTAAGATATTTTGTATTCTTCTCTAGTATCCTATTCGCATCTCCTGTAGTCTTAAGTACAAGTAAATCCCTGAACCAGAGTATCATGCTCTATGCAGTCCTTTATTTCCTTCTTATATCCTTCAAGATTGAGTATGCTTGCGATTTCAGTTATACTCTCTTTATCCAGATTTCTAGTATTTTAAGCACTACATTTTTCATTTCAAGGAAATCTTCATCAGAAGCGTACCTCACAGCCCCGCCTATATTTCCGCTGAAAATTTAGCCGCCATATCTGCCACATAATCAACTACTTCATACTTATCTATAAGATATTCCTTTATAATATCAGCATCAACAGGCTTAACATCAAGCGTCACATCTTGACCTTATTGTAGGAAGTAAGCGGTTTTTATTTGCAGAAAGTAAAATGATTATAACATATTCCGGCGGTTCTTCTATTGTCTTAAGCAGGGCATTCTGAGCCTGCTCAGTCATTTTTCTGCCTCTTTAACTATATATAGCTTGTATTTCCCATAAGGAAAAACATCACTTGTTGCCACAATTTTTAGTTCGTATCTCATCTACACTTATACCACTTGGCTTATCAGGTTCAACATAGATGATGTCCGACTATTTCCATTATCCACCTGTCTGCATACAATCTGCTTTTTCCTCTTCTGTTTCCTTGCCACAGCCCAGTATTAATTTTGCAAACTCCTTAGCTACGAAGAGTTTTCCCATACCTTTCTCACCTTCAAAGATATATGCATGAGAAAAATTCTTCCCTTAAAGCAGCAGTTTTCATATATTCTATAAGGTTTTCCTGCCTAAAAATATTTACATTCATATCTGCCTCCTGTATCAGGTAAAAATATCAAGCCAAAAGCCCCTGTATCTCATCTATCTTTCCAAGTATGCCTATAGCATCTTTTTCATCCTTTACAAGTTCTTCTGCAAGTTCATCCAGTTCCTTTATCTATAACCCTAATTATGCCATAAACCCTATGCCGCCCCTGTCTATCCAAATAGTTTTCCCTTGAGAATTCATAGCTTCTGGATAACACCCTCATTTAGAAACTCTTTGATTAGGCCTCGGTAATGTCTCATATCCCTTATATCCATATGTTTTTAGTTTCTTGCCCTCCATAGTTATGGAATTCATCATAGCATTAAGTCTTTCAGCAAGAGAATTATCCTCAATATATATAAGGGTAATTTAAAACTGTTCATCATCTGTTCTAACAGTTTTTTTCTACTTCTGTAGTTTTCGGCAGCATCAACGGATTGATTTTTAATATCCATATTAGTTTTCCTTTATAAAAAGCAGTTAACTTCATCTACACAGTCTCTAAATCATAGTTTTTAAATCTGGAACCTGCATCTCATTCCTGATAGTTTCAGGTTTTCCTCATTAAAAATCTGTATAATCAGCCAAAAGCGCCTACAAATCTCCGCAATATTGGGCACAGCCTGTTTTTCCTCTCTATTCACCGCTCTTTTTATAAGTTCAATATCTGAAATTTCTATATAAATAGGCTTAACCTTATCGCTCCCAAGATAGGTCTTCATCTGATTAAACCCGGCCAGGTATTAATGCAAATATAATTATTTTTCATTAAATCCATATTTCCATCATTTACAGTAAAATAATACCAAGGTCCATCTATAGTATGAAAACAGCGTTCCTCTATCACCTTTTCCCATATTTCTAAGTTCTACTAATTCATTTTTCGGTTACAAAATTATACTCGACACCATCAGTTTCATTTTCACGCATAGGACGTGTAGTATAAAGAACAGCTTCTTTTTAGGTCAAGTTCACTATTTTCCAAAAAGCCTCTTATATATGCTATCCTTTCCAGTTGCACTCTTACCTATGAGTACATACAAATATCCCATTTCCGTCACATCCTCCATAAATTTCTATGCCGTTTTGCTTAGCAGACTTTATCTGATGAATAACACCTCTTCAATCACTTCTCCCGGCACCAAAAGAGGAATACCCAGCGGATAAAAATACACATACTCAGCCGCAATAAGTCCCTCCTGAAGCTTCAAGTGGTACTTTTCTCTATTTTCAAATGATAATTCTAAAGCCTCTGAAGGAATTAATTTCTCTTAGGGCAGATTTCCACTTCTAAAGTATAATCAAATTCTGTGTTATTATCAAGTTTGAAGAAGGTTTTATCATTATCTATCTTAAAAAAGAGCTTTGATCAACCTTTCAAATCCTCATCAGTATCAAAAATACTTGTTATGGCAATTACATAATCCTTGATTTCATTTCATAATAAGATGATATTCTTCATATAAACATTTGTAAAGCCGAACTCCGGAGTTTATCCTGCAGTAATAACTATTTTTCCATAGTCATAGGCACAGCAATTATCAGGCAAATATACCTTAATATTTTTAATGCTGCTGCCTTACTTCTAAAATCTACCAGTCTTTTTATACTCTGCAAAAGTTCTCTTCCCTCTTTGTCTATAAGACTTAAGCAATTTTCCATCCTGCCATAAACACATACAGAAGGACTGGAGGTTTCAATCAGGTTAAACTGTCTGCGGATTCTATTAATTATAGTTTCATCTTCATTACAAATATGCAGAATGGCTGTTTGTGTAAATGACGGCAGCGTTTTATGAAGGCTCTGTACAACGAAATCAGCTCCCTGTCTTACTGCTGTTTCCGGAAAATATTCATCAAAGCCAAAAATGTGCTCCATAGTGCTTCATCTACCATCAGCAAAGCTGAATATTTATGGCAAATATCTGCTATTTCCTGATATCAGATACTACTCCCTCATAGGTTGGCGAAGTGATAACTACATAGCTTGATAAAAACATTAATCTGTTGTTTCTGCTCATCTTCTTTGTCAATAATTTCACATTTCTTCTTATTAGCTTTTAAAATATTCTCTATCTCTTTTGGTTTTATACTCTGGTATATTCCAAGCCCATCAACCTCACCTTCAATATAATGAGGAACAAGTCCATACAATTCCACTCCATGATATACAGCTTTATGGCAGTTTCTAGCTATAGTACAGAACTCCCACGATTCAAAAATTCCAAGTGTTGCAAGCATTGCCCCGGTGCTTCCATTCACAGAGTAGATGTCTCTCCTTGCTCCATAAAGCCTTGCTGCCCTCTTTTTGTGCTTTTTATAATTCCTTCAGGATTATGGAGATTATCAAAGTTATCAATTTCTGTTATGTCAATATCATACGGTGTAAGAGTTTCATCCCATAAACCATGTTTTTAATCATTTCAATATTTCTCTTATGCTCCTGGCATATGAAAATGGATAAAAATTACTGTCTTTGTTATTCATTAGCGCCTTATAAATATTTTCCATATCTTCCTATATATAAAATGACCAAAGTCTAGGCTTTGATCCATATCTGCCATCCGGTTTCAAATACATTTCATCAAAATTAAAAGTACAAAACTATCTCGTAATTAGTAGCTTTCGGTATTCCTCCTGTCAATAAAATATTGCATAAAAAGAGGCTGTGCCCTGACATTTTCTATTTGTCAAAGCAACAGCCCCAAAAATTATTTCCTAAAAATATTATAATATGATTATTTTTATCTTTCTCTTAACTATAACTGCTAAACCCATAAGACCAAGTCCAATCAGCCCTAATACATCAGGATTAGTTCCACCTGTCTTTGGAAGTGCTGTAGAGCCTTTAGGGGCAGTGTCATCTTCTAGAATCAATTGTCTCCTCAGTGCTTACATTATTCTCATTAGCTTCACCCTGAGGCGTAACATCATCATCAATCTCTCGCTATGCCTGTATCTTCATCTCTCAACATCTTCTTGTGGAGTCTCATCTTCTACATCTCCTTGTGGAGTTTCATCTTCAGTTATATCAACCGCATCATTGGTTTTCAGTTGTTGGAGCTGCGGTGCTTCCTGTGGAGTAGTATCATCCGTTACAGTTACTACAGGAATAGAAGGGATTGGCACAAGAGGAACTGACTGACCCTGTGGTTCCGGCCTCTCTCAGGTACTGATGGCCTCTCATTTCTCTTGTAAGTAAAAACTATGTCATCATTTCCATATCCATTGATGTTTCAAACTTGCCATCCTCAAGTTCCCTCTTCTCATTATTTACAGTAACACTCTCAACTACCCAATTATCTTTTTAATAATGGTTCAACTTCAAAAGCTGCTATCAATTGCAGTTGTTGATGTACTTCTAATTGAAGCCTCTGTATCACCATACTTATCTGAAATTTTTGATTGTCTTAGTTTTCTTCTGATAAACAAATTCGAAAACTTCTTCATCATTAGTTAATACTCTCTATTGACTGACTAGGGTGAAATATCCCAAAACTTACTGTTTACAGTGCTTATTGCATCAACCTTGTATGGTTTGTCAGACTCTCCCTGATACCTTATCTCTTCTGAAATAGTATCACCATTTTCATCTTTTACAATGTCTTTTACAGTCACTTTGACCACTCTCTAACATAGGTGAAGGTAAACTCTTTTTGTCCTTCAAGGCTTACTATGCCACTATATTCTCTTTCAGAACCCCTCCTTGAGCTTCATCCATCTTTCGTTGAGAGCAGCATATCTATACTCATCCTCTTCCTTATAAGCTTTTGTATAAACTTCCTGTAATGACTCTGATGAACCTTCATAGATATGCCTTACAGTATGAACAACATCTTTTGGTATGTAATCATAGTATAATTCTACATAAATATCTTCATTATCAATAGTAAATTCATCGGTAAAAGACTCGTAGAATCAAAGTTAGCTGGGTTTCAGAGCCATCTCGCCCCTTTTTATAATAGCCTGTAGCAATCTGATTATCCTTATTCTCTTTAACAGCGGCCTTCATTTTATCAGTGAACAATACATCCTCTACAAGCTCTTCTTTATTGTCCTTCTCACCTTCTTTATCAGAATAGTAATGAGTTATATGGAGCTTAGCTTTCTGTAAATAGTAGATATGTACAGATCTTACTCCAGCCTCGTTCGTCTCTACTTTAAATCTTTTACCATCATCTTGTTTAACTACCTGCCAGTCACCAGTCTTACCCTATAGCATTTTATTTCCTCTTTAGTAAGCACCGGTGCATACTCAATCTTATTCCCCTTTCCTACAGAAAGTTCATAACCCTGTCTATACACTCCTTCCCCACCATTAAAGTGGTCATACACATCAATATTCTCTTCCTTAAGCGCATATCTAAATTCTACACTAGTAGTATCCTTATCAACATTTACCTTCTTCTCTTCGGGGTAATTGTTGTATATGAGCCTACATAATCAGGATATCCTTTTCTACTCCGCTTTACCTAACAAGTTCCTCCTCCATAATGCCCTATATATCTTCTCAGCATTAAAACCAACCTTGTCTTCCTGTCTTGTAACTACAACAGCCTCTGCACCATATCTTTCAAAAATATCCTTAACTAAAAACCTTACCTTCTTTGCTTTCATATAAAATTCTAATTTAGTATCCTGATCCAGTTTTCCTTGTATACCTAAATTTCCTTCACTGTCCTTAACAAGTTGTGTTTCCTCTTTTTACCATTTTTCAACAAAACCATACTTAAAAGCATAACCTAAATATTTTTCGTATATTTACAAAATAGTCAAAACCTTTTTCTAAGTACTTAGAAACCTGAAATTTTTCTTCTCCTTCCGTTGTTTTATGATATATTTTAAACCAATATTTGATATCCGGTCTTACTCCTGCTATAGGGAACCTGTTATCAAGGCTGTCCCCTTGCTGCTCAAAATTACCCTTTATTATCAACTTCTATCACCCCGTAGTTTGCATATGACTGATTTTCCTTGCCTAACAGGATAAGCAAACTTATTTGCATGAGTCACCTGTATTGTCATCTGTATTAACTAATCCTTGAATACCCTTTTTGTAGTCCTCATCTTCTCCTTTACCAGGTTTAACAGCTTTATTATTTAATTTAACTCTATATGTTAAACTAATAGTTGTTCCTTCTGGAATTCCCTCTGCAATTGTCCAGTTAAAACTCTTATCTCCTCATATTATATCTAACTTCAACATCACCAAGACCATAGTTTTCCTTCTGCTGCAAAAGGAATAACTCCGGATGTCTCAGTTCCCGGCTTCAGCACAACCTTATTTTTCACCAATATTTAAGATAGACTTTCCCTATGGAAAATCAACAAACTCAGAAAGCTCCTCATGAAGCTTGATACCTGTAGCTTGTAAGTATATTTTTCAACTTCAGATAAACTATCCTCAGTGTCATTAGTATAATGTTTCACCTGTCTCTTTAACTGTTGCATTGTAGTAATGTTTTACATCAGATCTTTTCAAGTAGACTGCTTTTTATATTCTTTACATTTACGTATATATTTTATCATTAGATGTTAATAGCTCTTCAGCTTTTCAAGTGTATATTTATCTGTCTTGGATCAGTTATGTCAATTCTGCTATTCAGATTAGTCACTTACTTCTTTAGTCCACTTGGTATCTTTATATTCATAGTCTTTCCATAATCAGATAAGTGTTCTTTATTTGTATTATAGCATCAAGATCCTTTGAATATATATATATGAATAACCCACTTGCGATGTTACCCATTCTTTTCCAGTACCTGGCTGATACTTCCTCTATACTCTTCCAGCCCTCACCAGGTTTATTATCTGAATCAGCATATAAAGTATAAATTCTATGTCCAACACTTGGATCGCCATCTGTTATTAATACAACTACCTGATTTCTTCCATCTTTTTAAGATTTTGCAATGGCCTTTTAGCCCCTCAAAGCCTGCTATCAGTGTTACCCTGCCGCCTTTGCTTCCATAAATTTTAGATGACATCTTCATAGAACTATCATATTCTGCAATAGCATTATCTCATATTGTTAGATGTGAATTTATCTGAAATATAATAGTCAGTAGTATATGTAAAATAACCTCCACCATATCCTACAAAGGTAACGCTGTTGTTGATTCTTCATTACCATTTCCTATATTATAAATAAGTCCTCTCGTTATCTCTAGTACATTTCTTTAACTGAGCCCATCCATTATCTTCATCCATAGAAGCAGATGTATCCATCACAAATACTACATCAGTATTAGAAAGCGCATCTTCTTATTACTCTCAAAACTTTTGTCTTTAACGAGCGAGGGTTACATCGTAAGTTTCGCTGCCTACTAACTGCCTTTTACCAAGCTCTAACAAGAGTTCTCACATCTGATGTATACTCTTTTTATACCTTTTATGCCTGCTTTGGCAGGTAAGCTCGTAAAACTAGTGAGTCCTACTCATTAGATGTGCAAATGCAGTTGCAAGAACTCTCATTCCCTTAGATCTTTCCTGGTCGCTCTCATAATATCCTCCTCAATATCGAAATATTCTGCTATCATTTTACCCCCAGTTTTCATTTTGGTTACATTTAATAAATCATACTGCTAATTTTATTATTTCCCTCATAAATATGCTTATAAATCTAGTTTTGACATTGAATTCTACTATTATAGCTATAAATTTTAAACAAAAATATCACAATCTGAAAAATCTCAAATCGTGATATCTATTTTCGATATAAAGATTAAAATATAAGAGGTCCTCTGTTGCTTCCTCATCTCCACATCTTTTCTAGCCAGGTAAGTGTATCTGAGCCGCAAAATCATCAAAAATGCCAAATCCATAACTTGATTCTTTAAACTTTTCTTCATTTTTCAGGCTTTACTTATAACACTATGTAGGCTTTAGATGAGCCTTTTTTGGGCTGAGCTTGATTAGCTGCCTTTGTTTGTAGTCTTTTTAGACTCTTTCTCTGCCCGCCTTTTTATCAAGTGCTTTTGTTAAACTCAGTTAATCCCTCTATAACGCTTCCCTGCTTTGCACAGCCTGCTCATTCATCATAGAACTTGTTTGATAAGTATTGCTCTCCATAAAAAGCCTTCTTTTGAGTTTGAGTTATAATCCTGCTCACAGCACAGTAAGTTATTAGGCTTAGGAGTAACCAGGCAGCAGATTTAGTTACTATGCCCTTATTATTTTATTCTTATTTACATAGTTTAATAAATAAAACAATAGCAAAATATAATTACTATTATCAGTTTCATACTGAATTCTACCTCCATCTTAATAAGATAACTTATTTAATCCATATTCCCTTTTTCACCCGTAAGGAAGCCTATTATACATTTTTAAAAAAGGCTCACAAGCTGAACAAAGAGATATACAGTAACTACATTCAACGCTGTAAAATAACTAACACATACCAACCGGCACGGATACAACTACACATAAACACACTGTCAAACAAAAATGTAATAAGGTCTTGCCTCCTGAGCATTATGGTAAAAATAGCAACAGGTTTCAAATGCATATATAGCATACAGGCTGCCGCTACCCATATAAATGAAGCGCCAGTATCTTTATCTCATCGGTTGTGTGTATATCATTGGGAATAAAGGTGCAAGCAACATAAGCACTAAAGGCTGTAGCAAAAGCAGATTATTTCTGTAAAAAGATTAATTTTACTGCATATTCCCTTTGCCTCATCCATCTCGCTGCACCCAGCCTCCTGCCTAAAATTAGCAAACTGCTTCCCCATAGCTATGATGCCCTCACATTAAAAGATTTTGATAATTTAGAAATGTTCAAGAGCCCCAACCACAGCAAGTCCTTACAGAATGGTTTTGTAGTAAAGAAGCTATTCCCATCGACCAAAGGGTTTCATTAAAAATAAGAGGAGTACACTTTTGCAATCATATCCTTTGCTAAGGCAAGTGGAATTTTAAAATTCTTAAATGCTCCTTTAATAAAAGGCTGTCTCTCTACTATGACTATGTGTCCAAATAACCAAAGCCCATCTCTACATATCTTGCTATAATTGCAGATATGCTGACACCTGCTACTCCAAGTACCGGAGCACCAAGCTTTCCATAGATAAGTACATAGTTTAATGGAAAGATTAACAACTACCGAGATTATACCGGCCTTCATAGGTATTATAGTTCCTCTCAGAACATCTAAGTGTATCTCCATAAGCCTCGTGCTATAGCAAATGGCGGCAGACCCTATAAGCATATAAGAAAGATAGATTTTGCCTGTCTATGAGTCTCACTATAGCTCCGCTATCTCCGGCTTCACTGCATAAATATAATCTAATAAGTTCATCCCCAAAAATTTTAAAATATAGCTATGCTTGCTGCTGTTATGACTGTAATCACAATTATTTTTGTATCGAGCACGATAACGATACCTTTCATTATTTCTTGCCCCTATGAAACTGAGCTGTAAATATACCCGCTCTGGCTACTCCCCAAATATGCAAAGATTAAACACTATAATTAGCTGGTTGACTATGGCTACTCCACTCATTTCATTGGTTCCTACTCTCCCACCATAATATTGTCTCATCATATTTACAAAATTGGTTATTCCATTTTGTATCATAATTAGTATGGCTATAGCTAATATCATTGCATAAAAGCTTCGTTTACCTATAAATTTCCCTAAAATTACTAATTTTCATTACTCTCCTCAGTCTGTCCTATAAACTCTTCCATAGTGGCAGATGTCTCACTGCTTATTCCATCTTTTTAGTATTTTAATACAGTCTTGCATATTATTCTTTAAAATCAAGTAAAACTTACATTATCAACATATTCTACATCATAATTGAATTTTTCTTCCCAGCTTATTGCATTTCTTCCATTTACTCTGAGCAAGTCCTGTAAGACCTGGTCTTACCTCATGCCTTCTAGCCTGAGTCTTATTATACCTTGTTAAATATCTGACAAGCAGTGGCCTTGGCCCCTACTATTGCCATATCTCCCTTAAGGATATTGATTAGTTCAGGGAAGTTCATCTAAAGATGTGTTTCTGATAAACTTACCATATGAAGTAAAGCCTGTTCTCGTCTGAAGCAAATTCCATTCTCATCTTTTTGTTATTCATACTTTTTAAACTTAACTAATTCTGAAATATTTTACTGTCTTCTTTCCTGGTCTTTTCCTGTACAAAATGGATTTCCACCCATTTTTGACTGTACCTGCAGCCACAAAGCAGAAGAAGTACGGGAAATAACAATAAGAATGCTATTAATGATAATAAAAATCAAATATCCTCTTAAAAGAAATTCCTATACATACTTCCTCCAAACTATTTATTTACATCTATAAGCAATTATGAGTACAGTACCTTTTTCCTGATATTTCTTAATCTCATACCTATCCGGAAAAGCTTCTATAAGTTTAGGCAGCTCCAGGTAACCAAATGTACGCACATCAAAGTCAGTGCAGTACCTCTTGATAAACTGCCCGGCAGAACTTACATTGACATATCCGTCATCATCCTGATATTTATCAGAAGCAATTTTAAAAAGATTGTGAATCTTCTCTATATCATAATCTCCAGCAGGCTCATCTTCCTCATACTCATCGTCATCTCCATAGAAATAGGCAGCCTCAATTCATTAGCTCTCCCAAGGTTTTCTAAGAAAATAAATTCATCACAGCTATTCCTAAAGGCTTCCGGAGTCTTTTTCTCACCTACTCTATTACATATACTCCTGATTCGTGAAGATTGATTGCAAGCGGGGTATAATCACTATCACTTGCAACTCATTACAAAGGCATCATACATCTTCTTATGCAACAGATTCATTGCATCATTACAAGCGCTATGTCTGTTGCATTTTTACCATTAACATAATCAAACTGCTGTTCTGCCTTTGATTGCAAGCCTCTTAAGTTCCTTTTCCCAGTTCTTAAGCACATCTTTACGCCAATTACCATAGCTCTTTTTACTACTATTCTTCCATGATGTGGAAATTTCTCCGATAACATCTTCCAGTTTAGTTATCTGAGTATTATCAGCATCAATTAGCATAACTATTCTCTGTAAAGCCTTCCATAGATAGTCTCCTTCTATAATTCTTTTTAGTATGCCTTCAAAAATAAAGTTTTTCATAATTTCCGGCCGTGCTTAGCATTACGGCCCTGCTAGTAAGTTCCATTGCCTCCTACAGCAGTCCCAGTCTCTTCCTTTTTAAAGTCCATCCAGTAAAATAGCTGCATAGACATCACCTGTACCGCTATAATTTCTGCTTATTTTTCGGTTTCACATTTATATATGTCTCCACTATCATCTATAGACATAACCATGAGGTTTTATTGTCTACTGCCTCAATTCCCTGTAATAACTACATTCTTACGATATCTTTCCATATAAAAATAATTAAGTTCCATAATTTCAGTTCTGACATAAGGTCCCTTATGATATGGCTTATCAGCTAACATAAAGGCTTCTGTCACATTAGGGTGTAAGATAATCATCATATCCTATTAGTTCCTTCCATAACAAACGGATAATCTTCGGGTAACTTACTATAAAGCTTTCCATTCTCCGCCATAGCCGGATCCAAAAATTACGAGTTTTTGTTTATTCGTCCTTAAAAATCTGAAAGTATTTTCAAGCTGCTTTTTCCAAAAGTATAGCCTATAAGCACAGTATCGTAGCTGATATCCATTGTTTTTCCAAGACTTGAGTATACCCTTCATTCCTCCTGAAAAATCAAGAAAAGCAACATCTTGGCTTATGCCTGTATGTGCTGAAAAATATAGCTGCAGAGAAGTAAATTCTACCTCCAACCTGCAACTGAAAGTATTGAAATGCTAAGTAGTAGAGCACTTTCCATAACATGAAATATCCTCAATCAGTAAAACTCTTTTCTGTCTCATACCATCCCCAAAACCACCAATATTCTTGTGAGTCTACATAAATAATTTTCATATTTTTAAGTCTATCACAAAAATCTTAAGTTTTACAATTATTACCCTATTACATCTGATGCCTAACTATACTGTATTCATCTCCCGATGTGTAATAAGGACATTCTCTAAACTTGCAGGACATTACTTTGTAAAAATCGTCCTCATCCATATCCTGAACACAGATATAAGCCTCCTCTTCTTCATCATAGACATAGTTATTGCAATCTTCGCAGGCATAACTCATAGGAATATTCTCCTCCTATCTTAAAAAGTGGTGCAGACAGAAAAGCCGCACCACTTGATTATAATTCTAATTCAATACTGTATTATTTCTCAATTTTCTTTTTAACAAAGAGATACCATAAAGTACCTGTGATGCAGATAGATGAATAAGCACCACAGATAAGTCCCACGATAATGAGGCAGTGAGAATTCCCTCACTGAGCTGATACACCTGATGATAAAGAGTACAACCACATTATGATAAGTGTGGTAACTGTGGTATTGATACTCTTGAGAATGTCTGGGTGATTGATTTGTCTACTATCTCTGCAACAGTCTCACCACGCCTCTTCTCAGCAAGATTCTCTCTTATACGGTCGAAGATAATGATGGTTGCATTGATAGAGTAACCAACTATGGTGAGCATGCAGGCAATGAAGGTATTACCTACATTCACTCTTGTAAGAGCGTAAAGTGTAGCTACTACAAAGAACACTCATGTACAAGGGCTAATACAGCACTTGCACCAAAGGCAACATTTCTAAATCTGATAATGATGTAGATAGCATACAGATTGTAGCTGCAACAATAGCCATAAGAGCTGAAGTCTTCATCTCGCCGCTTACTGCACCTGAGATGTTCTCATTGTTGATGTTATCCTTAGATACCTTTGTATTTTATCAACAAAGGCCCTCACTGAAGCTTTGTTCTCTCCTCTTCAGTAAGTGACTTTGTCTTGATAACTACGGCATCCTCTACCAACTATCTGTGTTACGCCTGCATTTGATGAAGGAATAACCCGTTTACAAAGTTTCTGATTTCGTCATTTCCAGGAACCTTACCGTTACTAAATACCACTTCTGTAGATGTACCGCCCGAGAACTCAAGAGCATAGTCAAATGCTCCTTTGCCTGAAAGCCGCATTTACCACCATAGTAGCAATACCAATACCGATAACTACAAGCGAAAGAACATAGGCCTTAGGAGCAAACTTAAGGAATGGCTTGTTTTCCTTATCAACCTTAGTTCCATAGCTCTTCTCTGAATCAAATCCTATATCATAGAATGAATAAAGCAGGAATTTGGTTATGAAAAAGAGCGGTAAAACATGGAAATGATAATACCAAGTGCAAGAGTGTATGCAAAAGCCTTTGATTGTACCTGTACCAAAGATACCACAGTACGATGGCTGCAATGATTGTAGTTACATTACCGTCAATGATGGCTGAAAGAGCCTTATTAAAAACCATTTCCGATAGCGGTACGAACTGACTTGCCAAGGCTAATCTCTTCTTTGATACGGGTAAATATAATAACATTAGCATCTACCGCCATACTCGATAGAAAGCACAATACCCGCAATACCCGGAAGAGTAAGCGTAATCTGTAAGAGTTGTAAGAGAACAAGCTCGATTACCACATAAGCGATGAGGGCTAAGCTTGAAGCAAGTCCCGGAATCTTATACATAACTATCATAAAAAGGAATACTATGATAAAACCGATAAGACCGGCTAAAAGCGAAGTTTCAAGAGCGTGTCACCAAGCTTAGCACCTACAACGCTTGGAACGAACCTCTTTAAGCTCAAGAGGAAGAGCACCTACTCTGATGATAGAAGCAAGCCTCAGCCTCTTCCGATGGAATCCTGGCCTGAAAATCTGAGCCTTACCTTCTGTAATTACAGTCTGTACAACAGGAGCTGATATTACTGCTACATCGTATACAATAGCTATCTGCTCACCGAGATTGTCCTGTGTAGCTTTTAGTAAACTTATTTGCTCCTTAGCATTAAGTTCAAGTCTCAACTATGTACTGAACGCCAACTCCTATCACCTTTTGATGGACTGAGCCTTAGCTGTAGCTATATCAGCACCATCTACGGCAATTTTTCCTCTTTTGCCAATTCTTCAATGGACTTATTTAACTTATAAGTACCATCTCGCCTGTCTGTAATATTACCATCAACAGGAATAAACTGTAGAGAACCGGCTGAACCAAGCTGTTTAAGTACTGTATCTGCATCCTTTACATCGAGGGATATCCACTACTACTCTGTTTAAGCCTTCCTGATAAACCCTCAGACTCTGTACTGAATATCTCTGCGCAGTCTCATTTTTCTCGATGGTATCAGCCATTTCTGTAGCTGAAGGCTTAGCCTTTTCAGTTTCATAAGTAATACTTACACCTCCTGCAAGGTCAAGTCCCTTTTTAATTCCTCCAGCACTGCCTGCCTTATTGCCAAAAAGCTCCCAAAGCAACAGCCGCTAAGAGTGCTATCACTATGACATAGCTAAAAATCTTAACAATGCCCTTTTGCTATTCATTTGCAAAATCCACCTTTCTTTAGTTCTTTATTTTCAGGAGAGTTCCTCCTCGAAATCTTAGTTCTCTGTCTTACTATGACGGACAGACTCTCATCCTCGAATGTTTCCTCTGCAGCCTTAATCATAATTGCACATTCTATACGCTTTTCTTTGAAGTTCACATCCTATTTACATATACATCGTCTATATTGCCGCTAAACTTAAATGAGTTAGCTGCACAACCGCCGCTGCAGTAATATCTTGCAAAAGACAATCCCTGCATTTTGGGCTTTTCTACACATTCTGATGCTTAAAACCTTCCTGTAACTCAGTTTGGGTAATGCCATCGTAAACATTGCCTATGACAAAGCCATCCTCACTCTACGAACTGATGGCAGGGGATAGATATCCCCCTACGGAGTTATGGCTACATATTCCGTGACCCTGAACCACAGCCGGAAAGACGCTTAGCTGCACAAGGTCCGCCTGCAAGGTCTATCACAAAGTGGAAGAAGGTAGAGCTCATCACCCTCTCCCACGCTTTGATATATTCTTTTGGCATGCTTCTATCATACTGCTCCTTAAGAAACGGAATATCTCTTCTTTTTATCGCATAAGGCTCAGTGGAAGTGATACAACAGGCCTCAAGCTGATATTTCCTCAGTTTTCATCTGCAAGATGAAGTACATCTCTGCAAAATCAAGATTTTTCCTGTGTAAGTACTCTCTTACATAATATTCTTTGTTGCCGCGCTTTTTGGCAAAGGCTTTTAGCTTTGGAAGGATGATATCGTAACTGCTCATTACCGCCTCTTGTAGGACGCATATAATCATGCACACACTTACGCCCATCTATACTAAGCACAACATTTGTCATCTCCTTGTTACAGAAATCAATAATTTCATCATTTAAGAGAACTCCGTTGGTAGTAAGTGTAAAACGAAAGTTCTTATCGTGAATCTTCTCAAGCTCTCTTCCATAAGCTACGAGCTTCTTAACTGTATTCCAGTTCATAAGAGGCTCACCGCCGAAGAAGTCTACCCCAAGATCTTTTCTGTGCCCTGAATTTTTGATAAGGAAGTCACAAGGCTCTTTCCAACCTCATAACTCATCATCCCCTATCACTCCTGATACTCTCCCTCACCTGCAAAGCAATAACGGCAGGCAAGGTTACAATCAGTATTATATTAAGGCAAAGTGCCTTAACTACTGTATTTCTATGCTTAAAGTCTTTTTCATATTTTTCGTAAAACATCTTCTGTAAAAAGTCGGCCATCTTCCTGTAATTCTTTAATCTCTGAGATGATTTCATTAAAATCCCTCTTTGTTACCGGCAATTCTACATACTTTTTAAGTATTGTTTGTTCAATTTCGAGCAAGTGCTGTTTCTTCATCTTCTCTATAATTTTTCATTATATAAGGCTCAGTGCAATCATAGGCTGCCTCATCCACTAGATGTAACTGAACTGCTGTTCACATCCAGTACCTATATTATATCCGTTGCTTTGAAACTGATGTATCAAATTATTAGTTCCTTTCTAATAAAGCAGCGACTTTGAGCCGCTGCTTAAACTCTGACTTTTCAGTAAAGACAGGGAATTAGTCTCTACCTAGCCTCACATAGCTCTGGTTTCCTACTGTACAAGAAGTCTTATAAGCTGACTGACATGGATGTCTTCATTCACCATCCATCCACCCTTTTTCATAGACTCCTTAAGGTTTCTTGTAGTTAAGCTCTTAATATGCTTCATATCTCATTCTCCTTGCTTATAATATTCTTTATAGAACAATATGAAATATTATACCATATATTTATTAACATTTAAAGACTATATAAATAATTTTTGAAAATCAACTCAAAATTTTTCAAAAACACCGTCCCATCTATTTACCGAAATCATAATCTTACAAGCCTGCTCAAACTCTCTCTCTCCAAATATTCTTCTGCCCATATATGGGTAACTACATGTTCGCTCTTTATCTTTTTAAGACTGAAGACGATATCATTTACAATTCCTTTGTTTTCGGATCCAGGTCAGAAGTTGGCTCATCTAAAATAATTATTTTCAGTGTTGTTAAACAATGCCCCTACTATAGACACTCTCTCTCTCCTCCTGACATTTCTATCAGGATTTAGTCCCATCATCCATATGTAATTCCACAAATTTCTTTAGATTTACCCTTTCAATTATATCCCCAAATCTCTCCTTATCGCCTCTGGAATTACCATTAAACATAGTAACATTATCATATAATGATGACTTAAATATAAAAGCTGTCCTGAGGGACTAAGTAGACCTTACTGTATAGCTCATCTTCTTTTAATGTCCCTTAACTCCTCATTATCATACTTAATTTACTCACTGTATCCCTTTAAAAGACTCTAAGCAGGAGATTGATTAAAGTAGACTTTCCCGGAACCACTTTCACCTGTGATAGCAACTATTTCACTCATTTCAATATTTAATGAAAAATTCATTAAATATCCTTTTATCATCATAAGCAAAGCTAAGATTTTCTACATCTCATCGAAGCCTTGTCTCGTCTCACTTTTTCTTATATCTAAGCTCTCATTATCAGCAATTTCATTGTTCTTACCTAAATAAGGTTGGAATTTATCTCAAAAATACCTTTCTGTTGATTTCTATTTCAACACCATTTTCAATTGCATTTGAAAGTGCATCTGATAGCAAAGCCTGATGTTGTTGCCACTTATAAGTCCAGGTTCTAATTATATTTTTGTTATTAGAAAAGCACATATTCCGATAGCAATAACTGATTACTCCCTATGCTATACATAGTCACCATATCATATTAGTAACTACTCCATAATTCTTATATGAATTTGAACTGCCTCCTATTAGTTTTCTCCGAAAACACTGGCATAATACTCAGAATTATTTGACCTTTTAATAACATCTAAAACGTACCAATCTCTTTGTAAACGACTTAAATATGCTATCGCGTAGCAGTCTCCTCATTTATGCCAATTGTTTTCACCTGTCATCATCCTGCTCACCAATAGAGGAACAAATTGTCAAAACCACTGTAGCCACTCAAGAACAAAATAACGTGCACTCTCAAAAGCTGTTACATGTTTCGCAACGCTACCACAGAAACTGAACATGATAACATTCCACTCCCCCAAGATACCTGCCCCACTCACTACCATCATCTCAGTCAGTCTCACATAATAGCCAGAATCTTTAACCCTTTGAGCAGAGGTAATCTAAACAAGCTCTCCAATTATACTCAAGCAAAATACCATCTCTGGCATCATACATAAACCTCTGGCAGAAATCTCCATTTTCGCATAGCCGTACAGCCCCACTGACAGACAAAGATAGAGTGTATTAAGCAGCGTCTCTTTAACTATGCCATCTGTTTTTAAAGTTTTACCGCCATATCCATAACATTACTCGATGCACGAAGAGCCTGCCATTATAAATACATCCCTAAAGATAGAGAAAACAAACATATAGCTAACTTAAATTTATTCTCTTTACTAACCAATTTCATTGAACTCCCCCTTTTCCACTTCAAAATACCCTCATTGCGATATCAATACATTAACATATCAATGACAAAGCATATCTTATATTATATCAGTATTAGATTAATTTGAAAGAGAGCATCCCATCAGAGGCTTGGCTCAATCGCTAACTTTTATCCGGTAAAAGTGCCTCTACATCCAGTAACTTGTTATTTTGTGAGTCCTTCCATTTCCTCTATAACTCTCCCAACACCTGAAAGAGCTTGAGCTAATCTGGCTCTTTGAGTAGCCATATCCACTCCTATGCTATTTCTACAGACTTACAGGATCTTAAAAGCAGCGTAGCGCTGCTGAGAGCTTCAGTATAGTCATTTACAGCAGTCTCACCCTCTTTTAGTACACGGTTAGCAATGGCACCTGCAGCTGAGGAAGCCTGTCGCATACTGATATACAGAGAATTATGTAGTAGAAATGAGGTATCCTCATCCACTCATAACCTATCAGTCATCGCTCAATCATAGCCTCTCGCCGTAATACTTCTTATCCAAATTCAGGTAAAGCCTCTGTAAGGTTCTCTCTCGTGTGAGGTTCACCAGCTCTCAGCTTTCATTTCCATCTGAAAGTCTTCTCAAACTCAGCAAACACTATCTAGTCTGCCTGAAATACGGATTCCCTTGAAGCTTCGTCCATATAAATGATTTTAAGAAGATGTATGCTCTTTCCTTTATCATCCTTAGCATTTTTATAGCATGTACCCATAAGAAGCGCTTCATTTGGCCTGGTAGGAAGCAACTCCAGCAAACAGATTCTATATCTTGAGTCACAGGAAATTCTGAGCCTCGCTCTGAGAAATAAGAATGCACAGCATGTCCCATCCTCATGAGCTTTCAAGGTGAACACACTGTCAAAGTTCTGCTAAAGTTAAGTAAGAACATAAAAGGATGCGCTGCAAACACCCGAAGAATAAGCTCCATTACGCTCCTTCATTCCTCCACTACATCCATCTAGCTGCTCCTGCAAAAAGCCTCTCTTTGTGAGGTTTACAGAAGGTGCCAGAGGCTCTGCGGCCTTGCAAGTATCACTCAACTCCTAGCCTCTCTTCTATGGTATGCTTTGCATCATAATCCTCAACTATAGGCACATAGATGTCATACATGGAAGCCTCACTCAAGTTCTAAAGAGCTTCTTTCTAAGTTTTACATATCCATGCATCTTGTCAAGATTGTCAATACTGCCTCTACAAGGTTTCTTTTATAAGCCACCCCAGGCGATGACATTGAATGCCAGCATCAACAGCTGCTTCTAATGTTGAAGAGTACTTTCTAGCTCTTGCATAGAACATAAGCTGTTTGACACGTCCTGCATATAAAGTTGCCCAGGTATTCTTAAAACTTCCAAAAAGTCTCATAGTACTTCTCAAATACTTCTATTGCGAACCCTTTCGTATCCTTGCTTTCTTCGAGAGGAAACAAATCTTCCGTTTGTAATCTGTATCTTCTCTCCCTTTTCATTAGTTATCCTCAGAATTTGAAGTCTGCACTGCCAAGGGCTGCAAAGCCCTCATAGTGGAAGATCCGCAAAGCTCCAGTTTGCTCCTGCAAGGAGTTTTTCAAGTTCAGGGCTTAGCGAATGTTTCCTACCTCTTCTAATCTCAGCTATGTATATACATTTGTCAAGTTTTCACGCTCTCTCACCATAGAACTTCTCCAGTGCAAGTATCATCCACTGCGATGATTTCAGGCTCCAAGAAGGCAGGCTCAGATATTTCCAAGCACCGGCATGGACTATAGACTTTGAAATAGTCTGTGCAGAGTAGAGGCTAATCTACATCCCTCGACTCTAAATGTCGCCATCCATAAACCTCATGCATAATCAAAGCATCGTCTTTTCATATATTTCAGAACCTATATAAGGTCCTTGCAACGATTCAGCTCACCTTTCCTGCATAACCTGCTAATTCATCAGCTAAAAGACTCTCGCATGACAATGCTTCTTCCCATCTCACCTCTGTCAGAAGCAAAGATATCTTCTAGCCTCCAGGTGCAGCCCACCTCACTACTCTCTTTGGGCAATTCTGGCTTCCATTGATAAACTCCTTGTAACAGATACTAATTAATCCCTAATTTTTAAGTTTCTGTAAGTGATGCCTTAGCAAGCTTCCTCATCCAGCATCCTCTAAGCTGTTTCCTTTACTACCTGCATAGAACTTAATCTCAGGCTCTGTACCTGATGGTCTTACGCAGAACCAGGCATCATCTGTCATATCAAAGTAGAGTACATTTGACTTAGTAAGTCCCAGTGGTGGTGGTCTCACCGAAAGCCAAATCCTTTACCATCGTTCTCATAACTCTAGTTTTAACTACTTTGCATCCTGCAAGCTCAGCTGGAGGGTTCCACGGAGACTGTCAAGGATTCTCGTTGATGCAACAGCTCAGCCTCTCCTCTCCTGCAAGAGTCATGTGACATAGATACCCTCTTGTAGTGCATCCATATTTCTCATACATACTACCATCCGATCCCAGAGTAAGTCCCTTATCCATATAGTAAGCAGCAGCCTCACTAAAGAGCCACAAACCGCCATAATGCCGTCTTTTATCCGCACGTATAGTTCCTATGAGACAGCCATAGCTTTCCTCGAAACCAAATTCATAGGTTCCCTACCTCTTTTTCTTCAAAATCTCTTAATCTGCTGACCTATGAACTTAAATCCCAGTTACATACCTCGTAAGATTTGCCTTGTAGTATTCAGCTATACGTACATGCTAGATTTGTGTGATACCATTGTTGTAATGTAAGGGTGCTGTCATCTCACAGTCCTTTTCCTTCTCAAATTGAAAGCTCGTACTCATGCAAGATAGCTATACACCTGATACACTACCTGTAAACTGGATATAATTTCCTGGGTCTTCATCCTCTGTGGCTAATACACCAAGACGCCTGGTCAGCATCAGGACTACATGTGCACCCATCAGTCATCCCTTCTCGTACTTAAGTGCAAGAGCATGGCGCTCAACCTGACTCAGGATGAGGTCGAGGTGGTGAAGTCTCCATCAGGCTACTCTCCTGTCTCCCAACTATATAAACCGCATAAAGCCAAGCCCCTAAGCCACTCTCTGTACAGGTACATTTCGTCTCCATGGGAAAGGAGTGGATACGACTTTTAAGATTCTGCCCGTTTTTAACTCACATCAGGACTGAGGAATGAGAGCTTCTGGGTCTGCAGCAACATACCGTATCGGTCCATATACTCTCAGCGCCTATTATAATGAAAAAGTCCCGCCTTTACATGCCTCTCCTCGGTCTCAGTAGTCTTTATACCAGAAAAAGCTTGCTCGACTGACAAGCGCACAATTGTATCCTTTGTCTACAGGAGGGTGTAATCTATGGGCAGCTCATCATCCCAATACATACCTTGTATAGCCATTATATTCCGTGGCTGCGACTGGCTGTGCCACTGGCTCCCAGGCACGCTTAAGCCTCCAACTGCGCAAGAGCTCTAGTGTGCTGGACTGAGCGCATCAAAAGATATGACTAATGCCATTCTGCTAAGAGTAGTGGCGCACAGTTTCCTGCAAAATCCAGCGCAAAATGTCTGGAATCAAGGCAAGTAGCGGGCTACCCTACCTTGAACTCCCCGCTCATGGAGTGTACTATAGCCAGGCCTCTGTAAAGGCCCTTCCACAGTATAAAGATCTCATGCGGCGTGCACCTGGCCCCACTACACACCTCCTGGAGTCCACCCGTACCAAATCTGAGATCCCAGCAGAATCTGGGCTCGATTTCAGCATCGTCAGTTTGCCGGCTGTACTCAAGTCTTGTGCCCTTAGTAGCCCACTCAAATACCGGGCTTAGTCAACCACTCTCTCTGATAAAGCTCTCTGTCGTCCACCTTTCTCCTCCCTCATTCTGCGATCGACCATGCACTTTGTATCCATAACTTTCCAAACTTCGGTACCAACGAATCCTGACTATTGACTGAGGAGTGGCAAGCCTCACCTTTCTACTCCCATTTTCATCCCACATCTGAAGTACTGGAAATGCATTGGTCTCTACCGTCAGCCTCTTCATGAATCTGAATTTTATCTCCAACATCTTCGAATTTGTTCTTCTTGTTCAAAATACAGCACTTCCAGTCCTCGTTTATTCTTTATCTATATATAAACCTGGCAATACTTTCAGCATCCTGGCTTCACATAGGTAGCTATTACTCATGGACATTCCAGCGAGCTCACTGGCATGTACTATCAAAGAAGAACCGTGTGTAGTAAACTCATTGACAGGCAGGCCTTTTAACTCCTCTCTCCCAGCACCAGTTTCCTTTGTTTGCTATATAATGCTGCTGACCCAAAACCTCAGTCACTCGATAGCCTCTCTATAAGTTCTGAAGCTTACTGTGAAAGCACACACAGAGCTCGTCTCCCTATACTGGCCTTCTATCTTAGCAAGCTGCTCTATGCCTCGCCCTTTACAAGCTCCGGAACACAGTCTCACTCACAGAGAGGGTCTCTTAGGAGTTAAACACAGTAGGTCTCCCCAGCCTCCCAGGGCATATATTCACCAGGCTCTGTTCTCTCCAGCACAACATGGTGTACTTCCACCCGTGATGATGGGCATAGCAGCCCTGATCGTATCCTCTTCCCGTCATATATAATTAGCAGGAGGAGGCACCTTCCGAGTAAGCGTATGCTACATAGCTCGATGAACAAAAGTCTCACTCATCCGCTGGTATGTGTCTCTCTTATATCCGCACCCTGCAAGTGAGCAACTCCTGCAGAGTACACCTCGGGTGGCTCCAGCCCCACACCATTCAAAACCGTATTAATTTCACATTGTCTCGCCCGTGTACTTTATATGGAAGATCTATCTCCTTATGTTATCCCTTTAGTGCAAGGCAAACACGCCCAAGTCCTGATATTAAGGATTGCGTCAGGCTCAACTCCCTCAAGCCCCTGACACTCTCGTAACACCCTCCCTAAATCTCTTTAATCAGAGTGGCTGTGAGCATTGGTAGTAACAGACTTTCTTTCCTCTTTCGTGGAGTATATTTAATGCCTTCCAAAGTATATCCTCCAAAGAGAAATTCCTTCTGCCTTAGCCCGCTTCCATACGATCCGGCCGCCTATGTATACAGCTGTCAGCACTATATTTTACTGTGTTTAAGCACTTCCAGACAGCTTGTAGGGATTAAGAAGTTCGGCCTCCCTGAGAACTTGAATCTCCTCTCTTCCATCTAATCTTCCATTCTGATTTTACTTTTAATTGATGTGTTTATGCCACCCCTGACTCCAGTAGCATTGTCTCCGTAACTTCTCATCGTGAGTAAGAGACTATGGCTATTCCCTCACCCCTTTAGCAATGGTCTCCTTCCCTCCCAACTGCCAGCAGGTCTCGCAACTCATGAAGCCTTCCTCCCAGTATACGTCATGTGTCAGAAGAAGGATTCCTCTGTGAGAAAGCAGCCTTTTTATATTACCATTGATATACTGCCCCTTTTGGCAGCATCCTATAAAGATAAAACTCATATCTACCGCCCTTATAGCCATAGCAAGTTCTGCCACAGATTATCTCAGCTGCATCACATTGCTAAAGCTATTCGTCCATTTCTTGTGTCAAATTTTAAAATTTTCCCCCGCCTTTTAACCAGCCTCCCTCTTCCACCTTTTCAATTGTGTAATCTCTAGCAGTCTTTTAACTAAAAATGATGACATATAATAGCTGAAAATCCTAGTAGCACTCACACTTTCAAGTATTCTCACGGTTCACGTTTAATTCCAACATAAATCTAATAAGATAGATGCTGGGCTCTCCTTTTCTGAATAATCACCGAATATTTTCTTTTATATTTTCAAGTTCCAACTCCACAAGATGTTCAGGGCAGGCTAATCCGGAATACATCTTTCCAGAAAACCCCCATCTTTCGTGATCAACCACCATCTTCTCCGCACTCTGTAATTTCTTTATTTTATGTAGTTATAACTCTACGTCATAATCCATCACTACTAACCTTTAGATTTTCCCGGCAAAAATATTAACCTTTAGTTAATTTTGCGCTCTTTAAGTAAAATGAATATTTATTCCCAATAATTTCTGAGTAACCAAAATCGCTACTTCCCATTGTAGATTCACCCTTTGCACTTTATCGTGATTTCAGTTTTTATAATCTGCATTTTAGTAGCAGTAGACACTGATCCAAACACCTGATATGCAAAGCTCCATATGCAAGGGACTCCGCCTTTGCCACCAGACAAACCACTAGCAGATAAATGGCAGTATCTCGTGAAAACATTTCACATTATTCTCATGTTCAACATTGATTTTTCCTGTTCTTCCGCTGGCTGCCGCTCAAGTCACCTCCACATATTAGTGGCAGTACTCAACATCTGCACTATAGTACATCAGAGGAACGCTTTCGTCTGCTCTCCACAAAACCTACTTAATGCGTCCTTGGCTCTGCTCTCGTTTCATTTTATTCTTCATTTGACAGTACCCTTTATCCTGACATCCTGATTAATGCCTCATTAACAGCATTGAGCGCCCTTTAACATGGTATCCGACTCCTTACATAGATGAAACCGGAAGCGCAGTACTTCCATCCGACAATTATGAGGATCAAGCTGCCCTTTTCCACGCAAAATGCACTCATCATGTCCATCCTCAGAAAGTTTCTGTCTTGTCCCCTGCCACTGAGCACGCAGCATCACCTATACCAAGTCCGTCAACCATTATTCCCTTGCATCTCTACCTGGCTCTATGACCTTCGCTCATCTTCCTCAAGCCTCCATGACACTACCAATCTTTTAGAATGAAGATGTCCTCCCTACACCCATCTCTCCAGCAAGTCTCAAAGAGTGGCGGACCCAGATGTCTGTACTCCATGGACAGGAAATAGCAAACTGAGCTTTCACAAGGGAAATACATGTTTGATTTCTTCCTGACAGGCTATGGCCCGGTGCCGATGTGGGCATCCTGACACTCTTGGCTCCCTTTTGAGGTAAAGTCTCGTTTATAACCCTTGATACGGATTTCTCATTGCGCATCGGAGTTGAATCCAAACACCATGGTAATCTGGCTTTATGCTTTACTTTGTGTGTACAGAAGCCGCCATTCTTGGAAAAGTGCCGCCACAGCCTCTCCCTGGCTGCCTGTGTGTAATAAGCCACAATCTGTTCATCCGGACAGTCTCTTCATCTGGTCAATACATTTATAAGTGTATTTTCCTGAGATTGATACGATCCAAGCTCCCGCAAGTAATGGTAGAAATGATATTAACTGCATACTCCCTTCCATCTACAACCACTTTCTGTTAAAGCTCTCTTGCTGAATTTTGATTAATATTCAAGCTGAACTCTGTTCCACATTAGAAGCTAAAGGCTGCAAACATAATCCTATTATTTTTGTTTCTCTGAAAAATATATATTATCAAACAAGTCTCTGCCAAACTTGAACGCTCCAGACACTGTAAATCCAGGGTTTAAGAACATTTCGTTGACCTCACTACATAAGTGCGCAAGTACCCTTTTGCGTCCTATTTCTCCAAATCTCAAGCAACACAGGACCACCGAATACCGGAGCATAATCCACTTAAAAGTCACCTGCATGAACAATAATCCGAAACTCGTGGAGAATATACTGCAAGCGAAGCCGCATTCACTTGGTGCTGTGGTTGGTCCCTAAGCAACCAGAATCCTAAAACAGCCCAAACTTCATGGACTGGCAACATATTTAAATCTATCTTACGCTTGGTGGTTTTGGGCTACATACTTCCTCTTCGCCCACTGACTCTAAAATCGCAACTGTAAGTTCTCCTATGCTGTAAGCACCGGCACATTAATATCCTTCAGGATATACGAAGAGCTCATGTGATCTTCAGTTAGACTATGTGTAACATAAGTTTCCTACTTATCAATATTCTTTTAGACACTCTACATTTGGAATTACACAGTCAATCTCCATAGCACATACTCTCTCCGAAATGACATATACTCAGCCACCAACAATTGATGTTGCGCTGTCTCTGCACTAAATGCAGTTATGTTCATCTACACATGTTCAAGTCCGGCCAAGCGGTAAGCAATCTTAAGCCCATATTTTTAGCATCTTTCACTGTTTTCTTTGGCTATTTTATTTGCCTTGAAACTCTTTAGGCATTTTAGAAATAGCTGGAAGCTCTTATCAACATCCACGCCTCCCCACAATTTCTCATCCTGCAGCCGCCTGCTTGTTGAAGTTGTTTCCTGTACATTTTCCTGACCATTTCCTTGAAACTTCACCAGTCTCTTTTCGTCGTGTCGTCTACATTTGGTCAGTGTTGCCTTCCTATGCTCTCAAACGAGCTCTCCAAATTTCTTTTCAATCTTTATCATTATTATTTCTGCAGAGCCATTTGTCCTCCCTAATTTAGAGTAAATCAGTCCTGTTTTATGACAGCCTCTGCAAGTTTCCTTTATAACATCCATAGAGCTTAGAATCTCTCATAGGATTACCAACTCCTGAAACCCGTTAATTTTATTAATCTCCATTTTCAAGAGGTTCCATAAAATCTTTTTCAAATGGAAGATACGCCATGCACCTAAGACAAATAAGATTGGATGATGTCTAAAGACCGCTGGCAGATGACTTCCCACTCTCATACACCTACTAAATCCGTCATCATAGGCTTATATAGTTTATCTATAAGTCCCGGAGGTTCTGATAGGAGCTGAATGGGTGTCATGATAGACCGTGGCACAATCCAATATCCGGATGTAACCACCCTTTTACCAAGTCAAAAATTTCTTCTGCGGTAAGAGATGTTCATCTTCTTGTTGGTTAAAAGTACTTCAAGAACAGCCAAATGCAGCCCTGTTACTTTAAGCCCTTTGACTCTAAGCAATGCCTCTAAAATTACTCACTTTTGTTTTGGTATGGCCTCACTATTCCTCATAGGTTCTGATATACTTCAGTTTACAATTTCATTCCTCGTCTATCTCAAAATCTAGCATCGTCCATCATTTCCTTCAAAACTTTAGAAACTGTTATAAAATTTCTTTTCATCTTCTACAATCTTTGTAAACAACATCCTGCATGTCCCTCAGTTGTACCTCTTCCTTTAATAATGAATACATCCACAGTTGCATCATCATCTTCTAAGTCTTCAACTTCAGTATCTGATACAAGGAGATAATTGACTCCCTGCAAGTTTAGTCTGGCAGAGCACTGTAAGCTCCTACCTTTCTCCTAATCATCTTAACAACATCAACAGTTCTTAATTCTTCATTCTCTAAATATAATTTCTCCATTCCTTAGTTTTATATTTGCATTCATATAACTCCTTCCCGCACATAATACTGCCGCTACCTTTATCTACTATTTGTTTTCACGTTCTTCATGCGTAAGTCCTGCCTCCACTCGCTACCTCTCGTGCGTACTGACTAAGCTGTAAGCCTCTTCATCCCAGTATCACTTCTTTTACTGTCCTTACACAATAATTTGAGGCTGCAAATTCCTCTGAGAGCCCATAGCACTGCCTGCTCACAGACCCATCCATATGTTTTTGGGATACCCTAACACAATCTTCCTCAACATCATATTCTCCTTTTGTTAAGCAGTCTGTTATTCCTGCAAGAGTCTGGCCTCACTTTATTTTCCTCTCCTCCTCCTTAAGGGACTTCAAGCCTCCCGAGAGCAGTAATCCCAAGTCCACTCAGTGTAACAGACACTCCACAGGTTTTAGAGCCCAAGTCTAAACCCATTATTCTCATTATCTCTCGCCCATAAACATAGACTTTTTAGACTGAGTAAAAGACTCCTATATACGTTCCATAAGTCTCCTCAACAAGCTCATAATAATCTCTTTCAAACCTTCATAAATTCTATGTTTCTGCACTATTATGGTTTGGCATGGTATATGTAGGATCCTCCTGACATAATATATCCTACAAGCTGCCTACAGGATTATAACCCTTTCAAGCCGAGAGCTCTCAGTATACCCTTTTTGAGCACATCTCACCTCAACTCTAGTAACCGCTGTTACCTCTCTTTGAAACATTGTGTGTATCATTGATATCTGACACCTTTTCTTTCCTTCCAAATAAATTCTAATTATGCAGCTCTCAACCTCGTCTTTATTTAATTTTAATATAAAAGATGATAGATTTTCAAGTATCGTTTTAATATGCTACTCAGCCTGTTTTGGTATCACAAAACACTTCCAAATTATTTCTCTGTATATATTAGTACATCTTCCAGCTTTAGCCCTTAACTCTGTTCTGTCAGCCATAAATCCATACAACTCCATCTCTTGTAAAATTGTACTACACACACATCTATGCCATATCTCCAATTCATTAACTAATTTCATATCTTCACTTCTCTCTCTATAATTATACCATACCGTAGTTCTATTTTACTTCGTTAAGACGATCTCTTTGGCATTTCTATTATAATTTTCTACGAAGCCTGCTGAAATTATACTCGCTCGGTATGGCTACTGGAGCATCCAAGACTGAAAAGGTTATCGCTAACCCTAATATCTTTCCCACGATCACTGTTAGAGGATAACATCTCCATATCCAGCAGTAAATATTGTCGAGATATACTCCACCAACACCGAAAGAGGCATTCTGTAAAGCCTCCGGTTGCAAAATTTCTTATGCTCTGGCTCCAGCAAATGCAAAGTGAAGATGCAATCATATAGGCACAATTACATGAATGAACAGATGATGCAATCTCGGTTCTTCTTTTCCAGCAAGACCGAAGCAATTACATTGAAAGAATTCAGCAGTAATTCACATTGGAGTCTAAATAAGCTGAAATATTCCTCATCACTACTCTTAGCATCTCGCAAAAGCTGCGAATCCGTAGACGCAGACGGTAAAATTGTCACCAAGTCTATAACACTCTCTGCAGAAATCAAAACTTTAGTCTTGGTTTCTTCCACCTACTTACATCAGTATAAATATATTCTCATGTCCATATTCTATGCATATTCTATACAGAATAACAATATGGTAGTTGTTTCTCATAAACTTAAATAACTTGAAAGTATCTGTATAATTCCTAGAAATGTACCTCAAAACAACACCACACAATATTAAGAAGAATGGAAGTTACTATAATAAAGTCACCCATCCTGCAGGCAAGTCCTCCCTGCTTCCTATTTGGATAATTTCAAATATCTCTTGCTTTAGCACTTTTGTTTTAAGCATGTAGTCTCCTGGGTGTAGAGTACTAATGAAACCTATTGATGAGAGCCTGCTATGCAGCCTCCCATGTTTTGTAATAACAAAGAGCGCAAGACGGACTCGGTCCCGCGATGACCCCAACCTTGGGTGCAAGGCGTACCCACCCAACTGAGCTACCTGCGCTTAATATAAGCAAGCAATTAGTGTTTCATACACCTGGTAGAAAGACGTATAATACAATAAAGCTGACGTCAATATATATGTATTATTTTATAAGTTCGACAATTAATTTCTGATTTTATAAATTATTTGAAGAGTTTTGAATATTAATACAACATATGCCCATACCCGAAACACATCTGTTCTAGAGATGAGCATAGAATCTATGCAGCTATATATCTTTTTAATGGACTGAAGACAGAGTTGAAACGGATTTCTTCTCTGCATTTCCGGAATTATCATCTGAACCCGCCATATGGCGACATCTAAAGTGCACCATTTCCCAATTCTACTGATCTCATTATTACCTAATATTGTTATTATTATTTCCGTACTCAGAATGAGTTCTCAGACTTAGATGCAGAATTCCTAAGTTCCGACCTGCTGCCTAATGTTACCTGAACCTCTTTTCCATATCCACTGTCCATATTGTCATACCGCATTATTGTAAGTTTAACTGTTGTTCCTGCCTTAACAGAGGCAAGCTTTGACTGTAATTCCGGTGATGGTCTTGATTGTTGGGTCCCACACCTGTAAATTGTATGACCCATCTTAAGTCCGGCTTTTTCTGGCAGGACTGCCCTTAGTGGCATTTGTTATATATGCTACACCGATAGTATGCTATACAATCTGATTATAATCTTTGTTACATATCCCCGCCCATATTCCAAGGTAAGACTGCCCATTTTCAGGTATTTTCCTCTATTCATAAGGTCGTTTATAATAGGGAGTGCTGTAGAAACACGGCATCGAGAATCCCATTCCTCTCTACCTTTCTCATCGGGCATATGGAGAGTTAATTCCAGACG